>Ga0257106_1000573_pt1 | contig 21280 bp, 20 predicted proteins | sample LP_taG_3_FD_190177 | JGI IMG/M metagenome (GOLD analysis project Ga0257106, IMG submission 190177) | Marine microbial communities from Northeast Subartic Pacific Ocean, Canada - LP_J_2011_P26_10m | ecosystem: Environmental > Aquatic > Marine > Oceanic | place: Canada: Northeast Subartic Pacific...
TCAATGCCGGCGAAGGGGGCATTCTCGTTACAGATGATCCAGATATTGCTGCAAAAGCCATTCTTTATTCTGGATCATACCTCCTCTACAATCAACACACCAACCGACCTGACGAGTCATATTTTTCAAAACATAACGGTAAAATTCCAAATTATTCGCTCCGGATGAACGAATTATGTGCCTCAGTCCTTCCCCCGCAACTTCTCCAACTTGAGGATCGGAATGTTCGTTGGAGGGAGATTTATTCCTTGATTGATTCCGGATTAAGAAAAATAGAAGGTATCACAACGATCCAAGTGTTACCAGGAGCGCTCACGGCACCCACTTCAATTCAATTCTATATCAACGACACAAAGAGGATTGGACACGTGATTGCAAAGGCGTTTGAATTGGGGTTGAAAATAAAATGGTTTGGTTCACCACATGCAGATGGATTTACCAGCAATTCAACTCATTGGGAATACCTCTCGGAGTTCCCTGTCATATCCCCCCACCTTACTGGGCTATGCGACATTCGTCTACCCGTAACACTGAGCAATGATGAATGCACCCACATTGTCCAAATTATGGGGAACTCGCTGGCACCCACACCATGACTCAATGATGCATTTCGTAGTGCACAACAACGAAAACCGGAATTTACCTCATGGTTTCAACCGAGTAGATTATTTCCAACGAACGTCTTCTGCGCTTGTATCACTGAAGGGTGTACCTTGTACCGCAAGGGCTATTGCCAGTTCCTATGACCAGTACGTTATGGAAGAACGGTCCTCAGAGGTTGATTCGGGCATAATTCCGAAGGAGAAAACTTCAGAAAATCGGAGAACTCTATACTTGGCGATTGGCTCAACTCTAGTTTTTTCTCTGTATTCAATGCTCATTTTAGATCCAGTTGGCAAATGCTTCAGGCTAGAAGATAGTCCAAACTCATTGGGACTCACATTCAGTTATACGTTGCAGATGGTGCAAGAATTCTTTGAATTGAGGAGTCAAGATCAACTTGGCTGCTACAGGGAATTCCTACAAATATGGGATGTAATTTTTGCCGTCATCTACGCCTCTATGTATTGCTTTTGGATCATGTACTTCTTCCACGACCAACGGATTCTTTTGGCAGTGCCTCTTCTTGCCATGGTTGCAGATTGGGCTGAAAACTTTATGGAAATAGTGATGATAAATAGCTATCTAGAATCGAACTCCATTTCTGAAACACTCGTTTCACTGGGTTCGGGAATCAACATGCTCAAATTGATTCTATTAACCCTCACATACTTGGTCATCTTCGTTGGCATTGGTAAAAAAATTAAATCATTTCTGAGTAAATCAAAACAGAATTGAATGGATTCTTGTGAGTCTAAACCCATGCAACCTTTCCGAAACGGTTGGTGGGGGGTTTACGAGCACTGCGTGGCTTCTTTTTGACCCCCGTGAGTGCGATCCACAAGCTCCACTGAATTGATTTTTCGAGTTTCGGGAGATTTTTTGCAGATTTGGTTCATTTCTTCCGGAACTGCCACGAATAATGACGAGAAAGGATTGAAGTAACACACGAGGGAGCGCCTCCCATGTCCAGCATCGCCGAAAACGACCTCGCAAGCCGCGTGGCCATCCTCGGGTCGGGCGCGCTCACCGGCGTCATGCTCGTGATCGGCATCGGTCTCGGCGGCTACTGGTTGACCCTGCCACCGCAAGAGTTCGACGCGTGGCTCACGCACCACTTCGTGATGTTCCTGCCCGCGGTGATCCTGGTCCTCACGCCTGCGTTGATCTCGGTCTGGATTTGCCGAAGTCGATGCGCTCCCGGCTCCGCGTCCCGCCGCCACTGGAACCGGAGTCTCGCAGGGCTCCTCGTCATGGTCGTCACCACGACCATATGGCACCTGCCGCTAAACATGTGGGTCTGGTTTGGCGACCCCATTCCGGATGCAACGCTCGAGATCGTGCTGTACGCATGGCTCATCGGGCACGTGCTCCGTGTCGCCGGACCCCTGGTGGCCACACTCCAAGCGGTCGACGGCCACGTGAGCCAAAAGCCCTGACCGAGTCTTATGAGTCCAACCCCATGTTCTCCGCCCCCCTTGCCCAAGCAGTTCAACTCAAGGCTACCATTCGATGTTCCCGGTCCTTGCTAAATGCAGGTGACATTCAGGAGGCATCAAGTTTTTTGGCCGCCTCTTTGACTAACCTTCAACCGAATATTGACCGAACGCATCGGTCCACATCAACTTGGTCTGAACGCCTCGCTGGCATATGAAAATTCACGCCAGCGAAGACGCTCGCATGGACATGGGCGTTTGGGATTGAGCCGGAGCGGCTCAAACATGCGTGAACAATCTTGAAGATGAACAGGGCCACCCTCCGACCATGCGACCGGTTCATCTTTTGTTGATGCTGGTCGTTCTCGCACCGGTTACTGGATGCCTCGGCGGGGGTGGAGGTGGCTCAGAAACGACCGGCACCTACACCGTTGAGTCGACCATGACGCCTATTGAACTGGAGACGAAATCCGCTGACTATCAAGACGAAGCAACCGTTGAATGGAGCCTTGATTCCTCAACCATTGTTGAAGCCATTGAGGCGGCTGGTGGCCACGTTGTCGGCGTTCTTTTCTCCCTTACCTACGGTGAAGACGAGACCACGGGAGGTCCGCTCTGTACGGGCGGTGAGGCCAATGCACCCGACACGATTACAGGAACTGCTACCAAGGGTGAATGGACCCTTTCGGGGTCGGGAGAAAACCCCGGGTCCCATGAGGTGAACCTAACTTGGCACAACGCTTCGCTCCTCTCCGGTGTAATCGAAGGTTTGACCCAGAGTGAAATCGAAGACCAATTGGCCTTTGGGGAAGAGGCATTGGGCGACTACAATCTTGCTGTAACGGTTGATGCGGAGGCCTTCAACAGCGCCCTCTGTTCACACAACGACGATGGCGAAGAGGTCGCCACCGTGGTCAGGTTGCTCGTGTTGGACTTCACCATTCTCGATGATGACGGTGAAGCGTTGACAAGCATGGCAGTCGGTGACGGCTCTCTGCCAGTCTTCTTGTTTGCAGGATGGATTATCCCAGTTGTGTTCCTCGTCGGTTATGTTTCTACCAAGCAGCGCCACCGATTTCATCTTGACCTTGATTTTAGCGAACCAACAACCGCGGTTGTTGAGGGCGAATCCACCTCTGACGGTGAAACCCTCGTCGACAGTTATCGTGCTCGCGTCATCACCCTTTCAGCCTTGTATGTGGCCCAAGGTGTTCCGTGGGGCTTCATCACCGTGACGATGGTCACTTTCCTCGCTGCAGAGGGTGCTGACGCCGGCGACCTTGCCTACCTGTTGACCCTCGGCACCTTGCCATGGTCGTTCAAATTCCTTTGGGGCCCCATCATTGACCGCTTCCAAGTACCGGCTCTTGGACGCCGTCGTCCCTGGATCCTCATCGCCCAAACGGGCATGGTGGCGCTGCTGGTGACCATGTTGATGGTTCCCGATTTGACTAATAACATCTCACTCCTTGGTGCGTTGTTCTTTGTTTACAATGTGTTCACAGCCCTTCAAGATGTTTCCACCGACGCCCTTGCTGTTGATGTGCTCCAATCTCACGAATTTGAGCGTGTCAACAGTTACATGTTTACGGCCAAATCCTTGGGTGGTATCATCGGTGGGGCAGGGCTCGGCACCATCATTGGTGTTGTTGGCATCCGCGGCGCCTTTTTGATTCAGATTCCGATTTTGGTGGCCATCATGATGGTGCCGCTCTTCATGCGCGAACGTCCCGGTGAGAAGCGCTTCCCGTGGGACGAAGGTGACACTGTGGAGAAGGTCGACGATGCCGTGGAAGTCGCTGAGGAAGTTCGAGACTTTAGCGTCATTTTGGGCAACATCCGTACGGCCTTTTCAGTTCGTTCAGCCCAACTCGGTATCGTGGTCAGCCTCGTTATTTCCCTCGCCTTCATTCTCATTCCCATTCTTCCGTTGCTCTTCCTCCAAGAATTGGGTTGGACTCAAGAAGAGTTCAACGCCACCAAGGGCGGAATCATCCTTGTGGTGACGATGTTGGGAGCCATGGCCGGTGGCGAACTTGGACGTCGCTTTGGAGGGAAATCCATGCTGATGTTTGCGGCAATCAGTGCTTCATTGACGAGCTTAACTTGGGGCATGCTCGATTCCATGTGGGGCGAAGGTTGGTTCATGATGTTGGTGTGGATTATTCACACCTTCCTCTGGTCGATCGTCTCCATCTGTGCTTATTCCCTGATGATGCGGGTCACCTGGGCCGAAGTGGGTGGAACGCAATTCACGGGCTACATGGCGATGATGAACCTCTCCGCCATCATCGGCTACCAGTTGGCGCCCATATTTGCCGCCCAGTACGACTATCAGACCATCTTCTACATCGCTGCCGTACTCGAAACATTCGTGATCTTCGCCGCCTTGTTCATCGACCCAGAGGAGACGGACCGGACGCTCAACACCGGGGTTTGAGTTCTCTTCTCCAATGTAACATTCCGGACACCATGTCGGCCGGAATAACATTTATCAGCTCAACCCCTAAATTTGACCCATGGTTGAACTCCTTTGCCCCCACTGTGAAGAAGAAATAGAGTTGCCTAATGATGCAAGTGGGTTGTTCGAATGTCCGTATTGTGAGGGGGAGTTCGAATGGAATGTGGATGGTGAAGACGATGCCGTTACATTAACCGAACCGCAGGCTGGCCCAGCACGGGAAAAGCAATTCTCATTCAAAGGAAGGCCTATTCATTTGGTTGAGTGGCTCAGTCACTCCTTTTCCATAATGACGCTGCTGCTTCTGATCGTTTGCTTTTCCTCGAATTGGTATACAATTTCCGTTGTTGGAGAATATGAACTTTCAGTTTCCATGGGCCTCAGCGATGCGGAATTGACTGAAGGTAATGGAGGCGAGAAAATAACTTTTGATGAATCTGTTGATGATTTGCAGGCTTTATACAACCTTATGTGCGTTGAGCAAAGTGATTATGATTGTTACGAAGTACTTGAAGAATTAGAGTACTGGAAATCGTGGAAAAATGCAGGGTCACTGTTGAATGTTATCCTCATTTGTTGCACTCTTGCTGCTGTGGCCTCAGTTCTTTCCCGAATTGTCATTGTTTTGACAAATCTGGAGGTGGTCCAAATCTCCGACACCCCCTATATCGTTTCAGAACTCATTCGAAAGTTTGCACCGTTTGTAATTTCGGGACTTCTCTTTGTAGGCACCATAATTTACATGATTATAAACCCAGGAACGGCGATGTTAGAAAGCCCAGGGATCACATTGGACTCCAGTTTTGGAGTCATCGTTTGGATCTCATTGGCCGTTCCAATTCTAACAACAATCCTAACGTTCTATGAAATCGAATTCATGCCCTAAGGTTTTGCTTTAAATGATTCAATAACAGCGGTTGGAGTGGACCCTTTGGCATATTCGGACCGCCAATCACAGCAGACCATCCAGCATTTCGACAAGAACGATCAATGTAAGGGGGAGCATCATGAGTTCGATTCCGATGAGGAGCTTATGCCAAGGCTCGAGTTCGGACCATTTCGGTTTTCCGTGGAATTTAGCAAACACGTCGATGAGTCCCATGATGTGAGGAGTGTTCTTGTTCCTTTCAATCTTATTGCGTATGTTACGAGCTTATTTGTGATTGCTGTGCGCGAACATAACATCAAAGTCAAGAACTGGTCCTTTGACATATGGACAAAGAATACGCTCGCAGATTGAGTGTATCACATTCCGAAACCTTTGATCTTAACCAATCAGCCTTGTGGAGCACAATCAGTACCCCTGGTATACTTGAAAAGTGTCATCCGTTTTGCAAAACAAATGCAGTCCAAACATGGAACGACAACGAACACACAGACACTCTTGTTTACCTCAATGGTCGTACATACATTCGTCATTTTCAAACATGGTCCGAAGGACGGGGTTACACCCTGCTGATCGGTGAAGAAGGGGGGTCTCAATCGTATGTTGAATGGCAAATTGATGCCCATGAGAAGGATACATGTCGATTGACCATCACTGTTTACCCGTTTATCCTCGCTCGTTTACCATCCGTGCTTGCAAGGATTCCTCATGCCCTTTGGGTGAGACCACGGCTTCAAACCTACCTCAAATCGGTCCTCTTAGGCTTCAAGTACCACGCTGAAAAACAGAGGGATGTGCCTCGAAACTGCTTTGGGCGTCATCCTTGGTTTTCTTGATCTATTTTCCGTCCAATGGGTGCGTGTCGGTTGCTTAGCACCACTCTCATTTTCCTTTCTAACTTGATTCGCTCATGCTTAGCAAACGGGTGAACGCTTATGATTGATTGTTGCTTGCTCGAGGTATGGCAACAGATCTGGAAAAGAAGACAGTCATGGAACTGAAGTCCCTCCTTAGGGAAAAGGGCCTTCTTGTCTCCGGAAATAAATCCGCTTTGATCGAACGGCTGTCGAACCATCAACCCGAAAGCACAGTGGGGGATGCGTCAGAGGAGCAAGAAGAAGTCGCCTCTGAAGAAAAGTTTAGGGAAATTAACTGTTTAAGTTGTGATGTGATCCTGCGTGTTCCAAACGATTACAATGGAATGATTTCATGCCCTACATGTTCTACAAAACAAGATTCACGTGGCGTGAAATCACCTTCACCATTTGGCGAAAACGGTCTGACAACGCAACAAATTTCTGCAGGCATGATCATCATTGGGTTGGCCATCGGCATCGCTGCTGTGTGGATGCTGGTCAGCGAATGGAGTTTCTTTTGGGATTGCGAATTGAATTATCTCGACGACGTATCGTATGAGGAAATGGGTTGCGGCCAAGGCGCGTTCATGAAAACGATGTTTTCTTCGTGCTGCCTCCTCTTACCGATTGGATTCTTCCTGGGTATGTTCGGCTACAACATGATCGAAAACGAAAAATCGGCTCCAATGGGCATGATGCCAACTGCAGGCCTGGTCGTTCCGTCGGATACCAACACTGTTCCAAACGCACCCATTCCACAAACAGCCGCTTTCGGAAAGGCCCTCCAAGCAACAGCAGTCGGATACGGAGTAGGTGTTGCAACGGTGGGCGTCATTATTGCCATTGGTGCTGCTCTTATTGGTATACTCGTGCTGCTTTTGCTTCTCTCATATTAGTCAGAACCCTTGACGTCACCCTAATTTTGACGTTGAAGGTCGGTTGAACCTCCACATTTCTAGCCTTTATGGCATCGGATTGAACAAGGGTTGCGTTCAAATACAGCCGGTTGTAGGGAGGCACGGGATAGGTGGGGAGCTAGACGTACCCTGCACCACAAATCGTCTTTACGGTGGACCGAACGCCTCTGGGCGGCGAAAGCGGCCTTTTGGTTTCCATATGCGGACATTGATGTCTCGCCCCTACATGACTCGGGTGTCGAGAACTGTTCCCGGAGGGGAACAGGGACAGAATAACTGGGGGAACAGGTCAGGCCGGGAACGGAGCAGCCCTACCTAGGGCCATGAGTGCTGTGGGGTAACGGGATGGAGGAAGTGTATGGGCTTAGCCAGAAGGAACGAGCGTCCACCTAAGGCCCTCCCACTTCCATCTAAATATCAAAGACAACGTCAGCAACCCATCCGGGTCCGTCAAAATTTGGCACTTCTTCCCACTTGGAAACCGCTGTTTTTCCTATGCCGATCTCGAAAATTTGAAGTTCGTGTGTGGTGACGGCTTTGATCTCTACTTCTTGTTCCACATCGTCAGCATTGACCCATGAGACTGAACCATGAGCCTGCAATTCACCATTCTGTTCGCGCAGCATAACGCTGCATGATACGCACCATTGACGATGAACTTCTGAGCGGTAAAGCACTTCTTCGAGCCAGTGAACAAGCAGCAATTCTTGATCGCCAGCAGTGGTCGGTATAGCCACGTTCCATTGCGCAGAATGGCGTACCAGTTCCTCACTATTGGATGCCGATTCCGAAGAAACCAATATTTGTTGCATCCCTAATGTCACTTCGTCAAATAACCTTGAGGGTGAACGGGCAAAGGCACGTAGACCTATGTCTGCCGTTGTTGGACGAGGCCATGCACTCACGGTTCCACCTCAGCGCTTGGAGATTTGTAAGTTCCATGTCATTTCGCCAATTCGGTCGACGAGGTCTTCACGGCTTAGAGAGAACGCCTCAGTCCGTTCGGCGCCAAGAATGCATTCACATGCTGCGTTTGCAAGCAATGCTGTGTCTTGTACAGAGAATGATTTTGATATTGCAACCGCAATCGCAACCGCTGCCGCATCGATCAATCCGATCATTTGCCTCAAATCATCCAACGTACAGGGTGCATGTACTGTTTCTTCTCCTGCCGAATAGATGGTCACTCCCGCTTCACCGGACAACACAACCAAATGCTTCCAGTTGTGCTGTTCTATCAGTTTTTGCGCAGCATCCGAGCCTGTAACACTGCCGAGCCTTCTGCGCATCAATTCAAGCCCTTGAGCTTGGAATAGAATCCAATCGACCCCATGAGTTCGGTGCAATCCTGTGAGTTTTGGGTCAGCAATGATTGGCACGTTCTTTTCCAAAGCCCGCTTAATCATTCTGTCAGCACCCGTGTCGTTGACGACCCCTTGGCCGTAATCTGAGAGGATGACGACTTTTGCGTCGTCTAATTCTCCCATGGCTTGGTCGTAGAGAGCCACAGCCGCAACTTCAGGAACTGGGTTGTCGTCTTCGATGTCCCAACGGAGCAAAAGTTGTTCTTCTTGAACAAGGCTTTCTCGGGTGGCAAGTAATCGAGTTTTTACCGTTGTAATACGGCCTTCGACAATTGCAATTCCTCCAGTAGAGACACCTTCCTCATCAAGGGCGTCTAAAATGCTGAGTCCAGCTCGGTCATCGCCAACGACGCCAAACAAGTGGCTCTCCAGACCCATCGAGTTGAGGCCACGCGCTACGTGTGCGGCAGCGCCTACATCTTCCTCTCGCATTGTTTCTCGGAGCACTGGAACTGGTGCTCGAGAGTTGAGATTGTTCGCATATCCGTGGATGTAGCAATCCATGATGACGTCTCCAATGAGAACCACTTTTGCATTGTCCACCTGCTTTAGTTCACGTTTTAGATTGGTTAATTGATCGTGAACTTCCACTTCTTCATCAGACATTCCCATATGTATACCTCCTTACTCATTGCTGCCGTCGCGCAGTTCTGCCAACAGCGTTGCATGCTGTGAATCCGATACATCGAGTGATGCTCGCAATGTTTGGAGTATGGCTTCTTCATCAGCCGTTATGATCCCGTCAAGCATTGCAGTGACAAGGGAATCCCGATAGGTTTCAACATTTTTTGAACGAAGAGGGGACGTTTTGGCTTCAGCAAGCAATCTGTCATGCATAAGACGGTCGAAGCCAAAAGCGGTTCGGAATGTTTCCAGCAAGGCAATTTCATCGTCAACGAGTTGGCCATCGATTAGGGCTTGTCGCAGCATATCCATGTAAATCTCTTCTGGTGGCGGTGCCTTTTGTTCGCGCCTTGCTTCATTGGAAAGCCGACGGACTCGCTCCGGGTGCATGCCCAAAAACTCAACGACTTCCTGCAATAGAGATTGCTCGTCTTTTGTGATCTTTCCATCTTCCCATGCCCGTGCAAAGAGTCTGCGTACGAGGTTTTCGCCCGCCTGAGCATCGAGAGAGGCAACACCCTCTGGGTTGGAAACCGGTGAAACGACGGGTTGTGCATGGAAATTCATGCCCTCATCCACATGAGAGATTAAATCAAGCGTGGGCTGTCCGCCCTTCCGTAATTCGAGGAGTGTCTTGGTGTTTCCATCGGTTTGTACCGCTTGTGCCAAAATCTTGTTTCGAAGTGCTTCGGCTGTAACTCGACCTGTGGACGATAGACCGTACACCTGTCGGCGTTGTTTGCCGCCCGGAACGTGGCGTTTGGCCTTGACGATGTCTCCCCTTTCTTCGAGGCGTTTGAGTGTTCGAGGCACGTGCTTGCGTTGTACGTGAACCGCTGCGGAAATGCCCGCCTGAGTTACCGCAGCGGGAGCCTCCCATTCACCTTCGGGAAGTCGATGGTCCAACAGATGCAAAAGCATCCGCTGTTCGGTTGTCAATGAACCGAGATACCCGTCGACCACTTGCGCTCCCCTGTTGCTTGTCAGCGCCCATAGCACATAGGACAATCGGTTGACCAACGAACTCAAATGAAACGTTCACAACGCCCGACCATGGGGCGACACAAGAGAACGTTCACCCCCCGTGTTCGCAGCACACGTCCGCTTGGCACCTCATTGACTCCAAATCAAGCACCAAGTACGCCCTTGCCCCGCCCGTCTTACAAAAATAACGAGTGGTACATTGAAGCACCTTTGGCATCGCGTTTGCATCAAAAAAGCGCCCTTGGCCGGACGGATTCCGATGGTGGGGTCTTTATGACTCACGAAGAAATTTTGTTTTGTCATTGGCACCGTCATCTCCCTCTACCAAGCGATGAGTGGTTTTCTGATTCACTCAAGAACGATCCTGATTTGGTTGCACGCTCAGTTGCGTTCGATGTGGCCAGAAGCGGCGGGGAACTTGTTGTCCCGGTAGAAAACATTTCAGAAAATCGCGGATTCACGATTGCGTCAACTACATGGGCGCTTCGCTGGAACCGTGAACAAAATTTCACCAAAGAAGACCCTGTTGCTCACGTTCGGTGGGCCTGGACCACCGATGATGTTGATTGGGTGGAAATGGAACAATGGACTCGAAGCGTCATCCAAAACGGAAGGATTGCTGAACTTTTTGTCGTCGATGAAGAACTCGACGTCACCATGTATCGATTGAGTTTTGCTGACATCAGCGGAAACCAAACCACATGGTCCCAATTAGATGAATCATCCCGCAATCACCTTGCAGAATATTGGGCAACACGAATCAAACGAGGCGAGGGTTGGTACATTCCGTTGATGGGAACATGGCCTTGGCCTTCTTTGGGGGTCGAACACCAGTCTGGACGCCATCTGCGCTTAGAAGAAGGAGAATGGCTCGCCGAACGACTCGAATCAAATCCACTCCCTCCACACCTCCATCTCTATGATGACTTAATGGGACGTGGCGTGGTTTTGCGTCCTGGATTCAAGTACGGGAGTCAATGGAGGATTTATGATGCGGCTGTTGGAGAAACCCATGCCCCGTGGTTGCTATTGCCATTGGAACGTGCCCCTGTTACATGGAACGCTGCGTGCCTCGCGGTTCGCTTAGCTGAAGGTGTTCACAAATCTTGGGTTTGTGCCTTATCCATGAAGGATGATTGGTCGTACCTGCAAGTTCAGCGTTGGCTTCCCGGACGTTAATCAGTCGAAATTATCCACAGGGCGACCCCATGGGTCATGAATTTCTTCTGATGCATGCTGTTCGTTTCCATGCGCAATCTCTGGGTTTTGTTCCACATCAGGAGAAGGTTTGGGTTTCTTTTTTCGTTCGGTCATTCCGAGCAATACCCAGACGGCTGCGACAAGCCCAACAAGGCCGAGTATACGGCCCGGGGTACGCCATTCTTCTAGCGTCGAAGGCTGTTCGGTTTCTGCCGTGAATTCCAATCCATACATCCAGCGGTGGCCGTTTGAATCGATCAACACGAGCTCGCCACGCACTCGCATGCCATTTTCCAAGAGGTTGTTGGGTGTGATTTGAACTTCAAGATCATCATCCCCAGTGAGCGTGATACGGTCTTCGATGGTGGCGACCCGTGACATCGGGCCATCCAAATCCAGTGTGAACGATTGAGATCCAGTTCCAATCGATTCAATTGGCAGCAATATGACGCTCTCTTGGTTGGTTGAAAGGGTGCCTGTCACCAAGTTCTCCACCGGAATACGCGCTAGCGTCAAGACTTTTGTTGAGAGGTCGAGTGTTCCAGTTCCACAGGTGATTGTTCCTTGAAGTATTGATTCGGAATTAGGAGTCCCGTTCCATCCAAATTGCAAGGCGACATCGGTGGTTCCAGATGTCAAGTTTCTGGGTTCCAAGACGATACCTCTTCCGTCGGTTAAGGTGAGTGAGTGGTTGAGTGTGCAGGGTGATTCAGTCTGCATCGTGAACATCAACGATTCGCTTGGCAAAAGCACAGCACCAAAATTTGGCCCGTTTGCCGTGAAGCCAGGAGTGCAATTTGCAGCCGTGAATTGGAGGGAAAGGTTCTCATCACCGCTTACCGTTGCAGTCCAAGGAACCAAGAAGCCATCATGGTCCCGAATCAGCACACCATGTGCACCAAAGGAGGTGCCGTTGGTGAACAAGTCACTGGCTTCGCCATCGTTGGCGCCTTTCCTCAGATCATTGCGCCCATCTGCTTCAAGGACAGCCAACCAGGGTTGTTCGGCGTCCCTGTTGAGTTCGTTCCTTTCTTCATCGCCCACACTTCTGTCTTGCATGGTGACAAGAATTCCATTGCCAGGCAGATGCGAATCAAATCCAAAATCCGTTCGATGTTCAATCCAGATGACTTGCTGTTCATCCTCTTGGATTCGCAACGCATTACCACCTTCGCTCATGCCGACCATTTCCACAGTTGGTCCAATGCATGGTGCGACGCTCGATGAGGGCCATGTCAAATCCATGGGAGAACTTCGCTCAAGGCCAATCAAATCCAGCGAAGCAGCCGTCGGCAGTGCCGGCCATGCTCCACCACCGTTCCAATTGCCGCTCGCCATGATGTCCCATTTTCCGACGCCTTGCCAGTCGCTTTGCGGGTTTGCTTCATGAACTGGATAAAGGTCAAGAGCACCCATTTGATGCATCATTTCGTGCAGAATAATACCTATGCCGCTCGATCCCGTACGCAGGCTTGCCATTGTGTAATGTCCGACAGTGTACCCTTCTGCGACTGGTATTGGGTCCTCGAACCGTGTAAAATGACTCCAAATTTTATTGGTTTGGCCAGGTGTTTCTTCTTGCCCTTTGGTGGTGTGTAAGATTAACAAACGGTCGATAACGCCATCTGAATTGAGATCGAATTGCGACCAATTGATGTCGCTTGCATGATCAAGTACCACTTCTTCAGCCAAACGCATGGGTTGGAATTGACCTGATGCGTCTGTGTCTCTGTTTCCTCCAACATCAGTCCCGTACGTCTCCATCGAGTCTGTCGCTGTCGTCACCTTCTGGTCGACAACCACGTTGAGTTGACTTTGATTGGCTGAAACTTGTCCGATATAAGCCGCTGCAACATCATCAAGAAGGTACTGTGCTTGATCTGGACCCCATGCCTCGCTTGCACGATCAGATTGGAAATCTGCAAGCAGGACAAGCCAAGTTTCATTGTTCTGCATGCCAAGAAGCGCCTGTTCTTCGGATTCCGCTTCAAACTGGTTTTCACGAACCCAATCGTTGACCGTTTCCTCATTTGAAAACGCCCAACTGCTCGCCAAGAGAAGAGCCACCATGAAGGGGACACCAATTCTTGGGTTCATGGTTTAACCTCCCTACCATTTGGTTTCAATCCTTGTGTGCATTGACCCTCGGAATCGTAATTTAATTCCAAAAGAATCAAAGGCATTCAACGGAGATTTTGAGGTTCTTCACGCGTTGTTCAAATTCTTTTTCGAATGCAGACGGAACGTGTATGAACACGCTGTCTGGGTTCAGTTGTTGGCCCCATGAATGCTTCTCTTGGTTCGAGGTGTAAACGTAAGTTTGATCGGGATGCTTCTTCATGATGTGAACGAGCCTTTCAATTTGATTTTGTTCCGGCCACGGAGAACCGAGTTGGGCGAGCATCAATTTGAATTCCAGTCCAGGATGTTGTGCTGGTTGGGTTCGATAGGATTGACGCTCAAGCAGGTTCATTCCTCGTAAACTGGCTCCAAGGCTTGTGCAATTGGATTTGAATTGTTTTCCGAGTGGGACGCCATCGCAACCCGTCACAATAAGATCGGTTGCTTTGGTGGCTAATAGGACGTCTAAAACCTGCTCCCGTTGGTGTTCGGACCTGCACAAACCTTCGTAGACAAGACGTGGCACAGACAAATCGATTGGCGAGGGCAAAGGTAGAGCTGCACCGTTGCATTGGCATTCTAAAACCAACGGTCGCCGTGCACCGCCTTCTTCGTCCAACACCGTTACGACTTCAACAGAGAGGGTTGGCTCTTGATTCAACCACGGTTTGCAAACAACCTCCATCACCAACAGCGATGCAACGATCAGGACAAATGCAAGACCACCAAATTGTGGCAGCGATGCATACAGCAACAAAAGCACCAATCCGTAGGTTCTCAACCGCCACCAATCCGCCGTGTGTTTGTTAAGAGCACCAAGTTGTCCCGCAATGGCCAATGCCAATACGGCCACGCTGACGACCGTTTGCATCCAAATCACAGCAATGGCGATTGAAAGCATTAGGACAGCATCATAACGTGCAACTAAACCCATGTCGGTTTGAATTGAATGACCAACGCCAAACGTTGTTGGAAGAAGCCAAACGAGGGTAAGGGTTGATGCGGTTAGAGCCACAGCGCATCCACCAAACATCCAGCGTAGCATCCATGCTCGTTCGCTGGGCAACAAGCCTTTGTTGCTGAAGGCCCAAGCTTGATGCATAATCAGGGGCGATACGAGTGCGATGGCGGCTAACAGTGCCCCGAGCCAACGTACAGCGCTCCATCGGGCAGGATCATAGAGGTTGAGACATTCACTGCTGCATGGGTCAATTTTAGCAAGCAGCAGATCCAACCAAGCATCGATTTGGGTCGAAACCACAAGCGTCATCACGACGATGGCAGCAAAAATGAGAGTGACTCGACCGGTCAATTCGTCAAGGTGGGCTTGAAGATGTACCCGCTGATCCCGTTCGAGTTGCAAAGACATGGCGTACCCTCAACCCTGAATTTTGGGAGGTGGAAGTGACTCAAACAAGGTCTTCTGGTTGAGGTTCTGCGCGGGCTTGGTCAATGGTCCTGTAAACACCATACATGGCCCAAAGGGTACACATCCCAACGGTTAGGCTGAGTTGCCATCCTGAGTCGTTGTCCATGAGGTAAGCAAACAGAATCAGCAAGCCTGCACTGAGAGCACCTCGACGAAGACCCTGTGGGATTGCCAAACTTTTATCCAAATGTTCAGGTCCACCAGCAAAGCGTCGTTGGTAAAATTCACCTTGGATGACGGCAGCCACGAGAAGGATAGAGAAGGTGGCAAAGTAGTAGATATTCCCTTCATCGAAAAACAAATCTGCGATTTCTTCCTGCCGCTCAGCCTCTGCTACTTCAGGATCGATATCAGCAACGAACAGGCTGTCATAGTCACCTACACTGATTGTTCGCACGGCCAATTCATCAGTGCCATCATTCGTAGTGCTGCCCGGTGGGGATATGGAGAAGGAGAGAATATTCCACGCATCACCTGCATCGAAGTTTCCGTTGCCGTTGACAGCGTTCCCAACGAGTTGGAACGGAACAACACCGACATCTTCGGATGGAGCGGTCCACGTGAAGACCCAGTTGTTACCGACTGCGCTTTGTGAAATGGCTCCAGGTTCATCGGCAACAACCGCAGATCCTTCGCCAGGTGCGAGGGAGCCAATGTTGTAATCCCAAATCATAAATCCGCCCTCTGCATTGGATGCATGTTGCAGTGACACGGTGAGGGTGTATGTTTCATCGAGGGTATACGAGCGTGGAACACCTGAAATTGAAACGACGACTTCGGTAGACGGAACGCCGTCACCGTGGCATGAGCAACCGGATTCAACGACGAGTGAATCACCGTTCTTCCATGGGGGTCCACCTGGCATCCCTAAAGCAGGGGCTGCGAACAGGAGGGCAATCAAACCAACCATGAGGAGACGGGTATTGCGGGATAGCATAGACTCACCTTGATGTTCCCACTTGACCCAGCCCTTTGAACGTTACTTTTCAGCAACGAGCCAAACAACTGGTCATGTGCCTTTTTAGGATGGCTCAAATTTCCTTAACAGCGGTGTTTAATCCCGCCATCATGGCTTTTCCATCGCCGAAAAGCATCATGGTTTTGTCCATGTAAAACAAGTCGTTGTCCACACCAGCGTAACCAACCGATAATGAGCGCTTGATGATCACAACGGTGCGAGCAGCATCGGCATCAATGATTGGCATGCCAGCCAACGGCCCCTCGCCGCTACGAGCAGCTGGGTTTGTCGTATCGTTAGCGCCGATAACGAGTGCCACATCGCAATCTGGGAATTCACTGTTGATTTCATCCATCTCGATGAGTTGCTCATAGGGGACATTTGCCTCTGCGAGAAGGACGTTCATGTGTCCTGGCATTCTGCCAGCAACCGGGTGAATCGCGTACTTGATTTCCGTGTCGAACTTCTCCTTCATTAAGTCAGCAAACTCCTTCACTTGGTGTTGACATTGAGAAACCGCCATTCCATAGCCTGGGACGATGATCACTTTCTGCGCACCATCAAGCATCATAGCGACTTCATCAGCGTCAGAGCCTACCTTTGTTCGGGTAAGAGATTGCTTCTCTCCGTCGCCTCCAAAAGATTTGAACAACACATCAATCAGCCTTCTGTTCATTGCCTTGCACATAATGAAGGTCAAGATAAGTCCAGATGCGCCGACCAATGAGCCTGCGATAATTAACACAGAGTTTCCTATGATGAAACCAGTAAATGCCGCTGCAATTCCTGAGAGTGAATTCAACAAGGAAACCACAACGGGCATGTCTGCCCCTCCAATTGGAAGAACGAGGATCAGACCGAGGAGGCAAGAAATACCAATGATGGCCCAAAGGTACTGTTCGTTTGTTGGATCTTCGATGCTAGCGATGATGAGCGCAATGACACCTAGGAACAGCAGAATCTTGACTGGATTGAGCCAAGTTGGGCCCCAAGTTGGTGTCTTAATCCATTTCCCAAAGACTTCGATTCCACCTTTGAGTTTGTACATGGCCAGCATGGAACCGGTCAATGTCATCCATCCAACGAGTGCTGAGAGTCCGGCCGCTACCATTGTGACGGTAAGTTCGAGTCCCTCTGGAACAGTGGTTGAATCAGCGATGAACTTCTGAATTTCAGAAAGTGCAACGAGCGCTGATGCAGCCCCACCAAAACCGTTGAAAAGAGCGACCAATTCTGGCATCCCGGTCATTTCGACCTTCACAGCCATCCAATAACCGATTAGAGAACCAAGGATCAGTCCTGCAATAATGAGTTCCCAATTTGCGTTACCAGCGACTTGCATACTGAGCACGGTGGTGAGAACAGCAACGAGCATACCAGTGGCACCAAGTTGATTTCCAAATGGGGCGGTCTTAGGGTGGCCGAGTTTCTTCAAACCGAAGATGAACAGGGCAGCCGATATGAGGTAGCCTACAGCAATCCAGTCTTCCATCTCAAGCACCTCCTCGCTTTTTACCAGCAATCATATTCAACATACGGTTGGTGACGGCAAAGCCTCCAACGACGTTGATCATGGCTAGGACGACAGCAACAAACGCCAACAGTCCCGAAAGTGCTGTTTCACCACCATCATAAGCGACATTGGATCCTATAAGAGCGCCGATAATTGAAATCCCGGAGATAGCATTTGCTCCGCTCATCAAGGGCGTGTGCAATGTTGCAGGAACCTTGGTGATCAATTCAAATCCGAGGAAAATAGCGAGGATAAATAGGGTAAGGTTTCCAATTAAAAATTCTGGTGTCATTCGAGTGCACCTCCAAGGCGAGTTTGTTTTGGATGTATGACTCCATCCTTGCAGATGAGGACGCCACCCATGCCGTTGACATAGAAATCGCTGCCTTCTGGAGCTCCGACGAGGATGTCATCTTCTTCTGATATCACGACTTCACCTTCATGGACAAGTGAAGTCATGAAGGTGGTTAAGTTGTTTGAATACAGCATGCTCGAGGTTGTAGCAATGGTTCCCGGTAGGTTGGAAGTTCCGACGATAATGACGCCGTTGTCGGTAATTTTGACTTCACCTGCAACGGTGTCTTCACAGTTACCGCCAACATCAGCGTTCATATCGACAACAACCGCTCCAGATTTGAAGTTTTTAACGGCGCTTGAAGGCACAGTGATCGGTGCCGGACGTCCGAAAATACGAGCAGTGGTCACGATGATGTCCGCGTCAGCCGCGACCCCACAAACAGTGTCATTGACCTTCTGAATAAATTCAGGCGTGAGTGGTTTTGCGTATCCGGATTCATCTTCGAAATCATCCATGCCTTCGACTTCAATGAAGCGTCCGCCCACAGATTCGATTTGCTCGGCTGCCGACTTGCGAACATCAGATGCGTAAACAACGCCACCAAGTCGCTTTGCTGTTGCGATTGCTTGCAATCCTGCAACACCGCTCCCCATGATGACAATCTTTGCCGGACGAATGGTACCGGCTGATGTGGTCATCATTGGAATGCCCTTTGGCACATGTGAAGCCCCCAACAAGACGGCTTTGTATCCTGCTAAATTGTCTTGTGACGAATTGACGTCCATGGATTGTGCACGAGAAAGACGGCGTGGAATCATGTCCATCGATAGAAGGGTGATGCCTGCATCCATGCACGACTTGACGTGTTCTGGATTTCTGAACGGATCTGATGTGCATGCTAAGTTGGTTCCTTCATTGATGCCTTCTACGCCAGGGAATCTGATGCAGACGATGTTTGTGCATCCAAGGGCGTCAGCGCGTGTGCCGACGGTTGCTCCAGCCTTTTCATATTCAGCATCGTGATAGTTTGCAGCTTTTCCAGCACCGCTTTCAATAACAACTTCAAAGCCTGCTTTGAGAAGTTTTTTCATGCTCGATGGGACAATCCCAACACGGGTTTCTCCTTCAGGTTCCATTGGTACGCCGAGTTTCATTGTGATGCCTCAAGCCCCCGCTTTACGTCGCCGCTGGCTGGGGTTGATTGAACCCAACGGAAGGGGGTTTTTAGACAACTCGCTCGAGATTGTCTAATTTTCAAATCACTTTCCATCATTTCTCCCGCCTTCTGGCATTGGGGGATTGAAAACTCCACCATGTTCCTTATGGAGGGCCTATGTATGGAGGGATTTACCGAAGTGACCATTATGGGGAATAACCGAAGAAAAATTGCAGTGATTGGAGCCGGAAACGTTGGTGCAACATGCGCTTTTGTCCTCGCACAAATGAAAATTGCAGATATCGTCTTGCTCGATATTTACGAAGGCTTCGCAAAAGGAAAAGCCCTCGATATGTCCCAAAATGGACAAGTTCTCAACTACGATGGTGCCATCACTGGCACATCCAGTTACGAAGACATTGCAGGCGCTGATGTTGTCGTCGTCACCTCAGGATTCCCCCGTCAGCCGGGGATGACTCGTGAAGACCTCATTGCAAAGAACGCAGGCATTGTCAAGCAGGTTGGTGAAGGCATTCGGGACCACGCTCCCGAGTCAACCATTGTCATGGTCACCAATCCGTTGGATTTGATGACCTATCACATGCAGAAGGTCACAGGATTCCCAGCCAACCGAGTTTGCGGTCAAGCTGGCGTTTTGGACTCAGCTCGCATGACACACTTTGTTGCACAAGCAGTGGGTTGTGCGGAAGAAGATGTACAAGCCATGGTCCTTGGCGGCCACGGTGACACCATGGTGCCATTGCCACGTTTCACCACCGTTGGTGGTATCGCCATTACTCATCTGCTCGACGAAGAAACAATTGACGCCATCTGCAAGCGAACCGCCTCCGGCGGCGGTGAAATTGTCAAGCTGCTCGAACGGGGTTCCGCATTCTATGCGCCTGGTTCAGCAGCTGCCATCATGGCCGAAGCCGTCCTTAACGATCGCAAGCGATTGATACCAGCATCAGCGCATCTCACTGGTCAATATGGGCTTGATGATGTGTACATTGGCGTGCCTGTGATTCTTGGCGCTGGCGGTATTGAACGGATTCTAGAACTCGAATTGTCAGAAGGAGAACTATCTTCACTGCAAGGTTCAGGTAATTTCTACAAGTCTCAACTTTCGGAATTGCTAGGCTACTGATTCAGAGGCGTACGATAGCGAGTGATTTTGACAACCCCCGGGTTGTAACGTCTTTGAGTGGAGCATCGTCTGTGTCGACGCAGACCAATTCACGCCCCATCTTTCCCCTCGTGCGCATTCTTGTTAGCAACTCTTGTCCAATGTAACAGCCCTTTGAAGGGTGAACGTCCTCGCCCAAACCACATGCAAATGCATGGTGCTTTTTTGTGATCTCGAACCCTTGCCATGGAATGAGATGGTGCGTCCTCCATTCGTGGAAATCAGATGGTGTGGAATCCACTGATACTTGTGAGTTCTTGGATGCAACAATGTAGTTGAGGTGTGGCCTGCTGTGAGCCACTGTAGCCCCTTCACTGGCTCTGAAGGTGCCAACTTCGTTTCCTTCCACCCCAAATTGCACAAAAAAATTATTGTTATCCGTTGCGTTGGAAATGGTTACATCTTGACCTAAGATGCGTGGTGAGATGTGTGCCATGAGAGAATCCCAATAGGGTCCATGGCTGAACACCGCAACGAAACCACCCATGTGGAAGAGACCGACTCGATCGATAACTTTCGCTTGTGCGGTGGTGAAGGTGGTGTGACGGAATTGCCCTTCTTGGAGGTCAAGGACATGATTTGTCGACAAACCGTCAATGAAAGAAAGAACATCGTTGCCTCGCCAAACGCTCAAATGACCATCGTGGTATGGCGCTGTTGGCATCGTCTTTCCTCAAGCAAAGGATTCGCCGCAGCCGCAGGATGAATCAGCATTAGGATTGTTGATTTTGAATCCCCCGCCCATCAAGCGGTCGACGTAATCAATTTCAATTCCGTCAAGAAGATGACTGGATGCATTTGGAACAAGCACTCGGAAGCCGTTAATGGTAATTTCTTGGCACGATTGATCTGTCTCTTCAACAATTTGTAAATCATACATGTAGCCAGAACATCCACCGGAAAGAACACCGACGAGCAACGCCATCGAGCGGTCATCGCCAAATGCGTCAGCGAGCATTGTTTGTGCTTTGTCAGAAATGGTAAGTCCAACATCGACAACTTCAGGTTGCATGACCTGAACAGGCCCAGCCGTTTCACATGTACCGCAGTCCATGATTGCCCGACGAGGTGGTCGCCTAAGAACTTGCGCTCAGACTACTGATTCGGTCGGGGTACTTTGGCACTCAATTTCAAAATGGCATGTGTCGAGTCCTTCGCTTGTGCAAACGCGTTCTTTTGACATGACCTTGATGTTGTGCCGCTCCATCACAATGCCCTGTAAAATGCCTTCATCGAGGTGGCAGAACATACCATCTTCCATTGGTTTACCACCACAGGCTGCCCCATTCT
>Ga0257106_1000574_pt1 | contig 21152 bp, 9 predicted proteins | sample LP_taG_3_FD_190177 | JGI IMG/M metagenome (GOLD analysis project Ga0257106, IMG submission 190177) | Marine microbial communities from Northeast Subartic Pacific Ocean, Canada - LP_J_2011_P26_10m | ecosystem: Environmental > Aquatic > Marine > Oceanic | place: Canada: Northeast Subartic Pacific...
TGCTCGGATTCTTTAATCAGTGCGAGTCAATACAGTGAGTTTCCGGACGTGCAGATGTATCCCGTCGTGGCGGGCGCGGTGACGCCGGTGTATAATTTACCCGAGATCGATAGCGTGATGGGTAAAAGTTCTTTAGTATTAACGAAAGAAGCTTTGAGCTTAATTTACGCCGGGGTGATAACGAAGTGGAACGACGAAAGAATCATGAGCGCGAATCAACTCAGCATTCGGAGTCTCCTTCCGGATGAGAATATATTAGTGTCGGTGAGGAAAGATTCGTCAGGGACGACGGAAGCGTGGACGAAAGCTTTAAGTCAATTTTCCAATACGTTTAAAGATAACATAGGCGCGTCAAAGTTACCTTCATGGGGAGCGCAGATAGCGAGTAGCGTTTTAAACGAGCTAGATACTGGATATGGTCTGGCGAGTTTTGTAAAAGGGAAAGAGTATTCTATCGGGTACGTGGTGTTGTCTGATGCGATAAATTTACAGTTGAGTACGATTGGACTTTTGGAAAGTACCGCGAGCATAAACAATCCGGTACGCCCGGATTCCAATTCAATCACGTTAGCTATTTTGCAAAGAGGGTTACAGTTTGGGAATAACGAGGACGAATCGACGAGACTCACCGCGGATTTGATGGGCGCGGACGACCCAGGAGCGTGGCCGATTGCGACGTATTCGTATCTGATTCTCAGAAAAGGGGTGAATTCGACCGCAAATATGGCTTTAGATCGTCTCAGAGTTGCTGCAACGTGTGATAACATGAGAGAAACGTTGGATTTTTGGTCGTGGTTTTTAACTTCGCCGTTGACGAAAACTGTCATGGAGACCAATTCTTTAGTCCAAGTTCCCGCGGTGGTGAGAAACTTTGTCTTGGCTCGAATGCAAGGAGATTTATTTTGCGAAGGAGATAGATTAGTGAGTATATATGGTAACGAGATCAATTCGTTAGATAACGTAACGATTGCCAAAGTTTACGGACCTCAGGAGGTCGCAACGGTGTTGGATTCGTTGGCGATTTTACTCTCGGCGAGTAACTCGAGCATGGGTTTAGAAATTGAGTCACTCGGCGCTCAAAATGCCATGTTTGCCGCGCTTGATGATAGCCATGCATCCGTATTAGCTTTGAATTATGTCGAAGGCGACGTGATCTCGATAACTGAGCCTGCTGCTGCAGTTAATGCAAATATATTTAGCAACGCGGAAGCTCCGATATACCCCTCGCCGTTGCCTTCTGATTTCCCGGAGTACATTTCGTTTCCGTTCGTGAAAATATTACCAGAAATGACCGTTCACCCGAGCGTTCTAACTTTAGGCGAAACGAGTACGTCGATATCGTTTGATGTCTATTCTACCGCGGCTATATTATCCGGTCGTGCGACTACTTGGGGCGACGAAAGTATCGTAAGAATAAACTCATGGTTGAGCGGCGTCACAGAACCGATTATTTTAGTTGGATTAGACGATTGGACGGCGTTTGAAACATTTGAAAGTATTAAGAAGACGATTGCCTCTTCCGTTCCTGGCTTTGCATTTTCGAGTAATCCGACAAAAAATGCGGCGACGTTGAATGAAGTTGGCGCTCTCGTTGTTGCGAACGAGTACGCGGCTTCGCTTTTGCTAAAGACGGCGTACGTGACAAGAAACCAAAACTTAATTTTGCAGTATAACATTGACGAAATTGGATACGTACCCGTTTCAGTCACTTTGAGGAGAATTTATGATGGTGCGCAGTGCTTACGAAGCTCTGGCGCGTACGATAAAGTATACGCACAGCTGCGCTTCTGGGAATGGGTGTATACTGAAGATAACGTCCCTGGTATGATTTCGAGCGTCACGGCTGAACCGAATTTCGATGCTACGAGTTCTTTGGAAATTTTGACTGCCTTGAGATCCATCACGTGCAATGGTAGCCCTATTTTAGTCTCAACGATACCGGTAAATCGGTCGGATCAGAACATTTTGATTGTCGTCGTGACGACGTCGCTCTTTGTCATTCTCCTCATCTTTCTATGGTTGTTTCGATTTCGAGAGGATGCGATCTTCGCCAAAGGTTTCTTTGAACGATACAAAAAACGAAACGCACCACCGTCTGAAGCGTGCACAATAGTCGTCACAGATATACAGTCATCTACGAAACTGTGGGAAATCGCTCCGGTGACAATGAACAAAGCGCTCGCGGCGCATGATTTGCTTGTCAGACAAGAGATGCAAAAGTTTTACGGATACGAGGTTTTTTCCGAAGGTGATTCGTTCACGATGGCGTTTCATACACCCGGCGATGCCTTAAAAGCATGTGCAAATATTCAGAGTCGATTACAGGCGAGTGTTTGGGACCGATCGTTATTCCTTGCGTGTAGACACATCTATCGAGCAGACGACGCCGAATCGCAGACTACCATTCCGAGACCAAGAAGAGTTCCCGCATTTCTCCGAGCGCTTCTCGAAGAACGCGGGGTTTCGATGAAAAGTGGCAGTGATAAAGAGGGTATAATCAAAAGTAAAAGCGATGAAGAAATGACGAACGGCGATAGAGCCAATAGCAACGAGAGTAGCAAAGCCGGAGGAACAGAACATCACTCCCGGCGCACGGAAGAGGAGGAAGAAATTATCAACGGTTTACGCGTTCGAATGGGTATCCATACCGGAGCCACGAATAGATACGTTCATCCAACGACTAGAAGGCAAGTCTATGAAGGGAAAGCGGTTGAATTAGCGCGGTTGATGTGTCGCGCGGCAAATGGAGGTCAGATTTTAATGTCCGGCGACGTTTTAGCTTCGCTTGGTCCCGACAGTTTGCAAATTTCCCAAATGCTCCAACTCATGCACATGGGAAAACATCAATTAGATATGGGGTATTGGAACAGACACGGAAGCTTAACCGACACTCGCTTGTCAGGAGGAGGAGGAGGAGCGGCTAGTGGGATGGATGGCGGCGATGACATTCAGAACTTGAGAGAGAGTTTATTCCCAAACGGCGACAATCTCAAGAACCCAATTTTCTTGGATTCAGAATCCGACACCACCGATGGTTCGAGCGAATACGAACAGTACAAAGCCGCCACGAGTGCAAAATTACAAGCGCTTCGACGAATGATCACATCTTATGACCACAAGATCATCTCTCAAGAAATTATTCAAGCCATCCCGAAGAAACTCGTGGAACGGATCACGTTGTTCGCGCCGATCAAGACCGTACGCCAGCTCGAACCTTCCATTTTTGAAGCTCCCGTTTTTGAATCGGAAAACCTAACCATCGTATTCACGAGAATCGACGGATGGGAAGAGCTTGGAAGAGAAGACGTGAAAATGCGAGATAAGGCGACGGCGCAGCACGATGCTGTGATACGGTCTACGCTTCTCTCCTTTCGTGGGTACGAGTGCCGAGGCGAAAACGGCAAATTTTTCATCGCGTTTCATCATCCTTTCGACGCTTTTCGATGGTGTTTGGTTGTTCAAACGATTTTACTTCGCGTACCCTGGGAAGACAAGTTGCTTCAACAGCCACAAGCGTGTAACATGACCGCCGGTCACAGAGTGACATTCAAAGGTTTACGCGTTACTATGGGCATCGTTTCTGGCGAGGCGACGTTTATGAAACCGTGTCAAAGAACCGGACGAGCGGAATATTTTGGACAAGTTTTAAATTTGAGCGCTCGCGTCGCGGGTCTCGCACACGGTGGTCAAACCTTGTGCGATAAGAACACGTGGAAAAAAGCAGCCGAAGTGGGCTTCCCGCACGAGCATTCCAGATACATTGGTCTTTACAGTTTGCGAGGCGTCATGGATCCAGTTGGTTTGGTACAGGTCTCCGACGCTAGTTTGAACATGCGTTCGTTTGCATCAGTTAAAGGTGCTCAAAAAGTAATCGACCCGACAGATAAGTTCAGACTGAGCATTAGGGATTTAGAAACAGAACGCATAGATCGTCCTTTGAGTTATATAGGCGACTTGGATCAAACATTGTCGCACAGGCGCTCGTCAGTTCCTACGCCGCCATTACCGCTGAATAATTCTCTGGATGGATTTGCTGGAAAGTCGCGAAATAGTACAAATCCTTCGCCGAAAATCTCAAGCAATAGTGGCACTAACGTAAGGAACTCACGCGTCAGCGACACATCTTCTACGGGCGGCGGAGAATCTACCGCTGGGAGCTCCGATGTAGTTGTACCCAAGAAGAACATTTTACTCGTTTCTTCGAGTGATGTTGCCCTCTTTCGAATGGCTGCGCTAGTAGAAACCGTCGCCGGCGGCGACGAACACTTCTTTATCTCGCGCTCGAAGAATTCGACGGAAGTTTTGAAAAAGTTCTCATTAAATATGGACAGTAGTGACGACATGTTAGGAACGAATGTAATTGACTCTGACGATAGTCACTTGAGAGATACAATTCCTATCATAGTCATCATCGTTGGAACGATTGAATCAGGAACGTCCTTGCGCGACTTGGTACAAAAGATTCGAAGACTTGTACCGTTTACGTTACAACCTAAAATTGCGGTGTTGCTGACGGATGAATCAAGTATCATCGACGGTGTTACAAGTTCTCCGGTTGAATACGGTGCCGATATAGAGCTCCCACCTTTGTTATTCGTCGACGAAGACGAAGAAATGACACCACTGGTTGACGAGTTAAAATTGATATTCACCGAAGCCATGGTTGAAGTGCACGGATCAATACGAAGCTCGTCGCGAAATTCGCTTTTACGTCATCATCAACAGCATCATCAACAGCAACAACAGAAAATATCCGACGCGTCGAACGTTGACGAAAGAATGTCGTCTATGAGGTACTCTGGTGGAAGCGGCGTCGCTCCTCTGACACAAGTTGCGACGAAAACGAAAAAATCCTCGAAAAACAACACCAACACGAATAATAGTAACGTTATACCATCAGCCTCTGCGAGTACTCCTGCTATCATCAACCCGCTATCGAACCTTTTACGAGAGGCTGAGAACAGATCGAAAAATTTATCGAATTTTGCCTCGGCAAATTTAATGGTGGCTGGTTTAGAAGCTACTGGATTACCGATATTCGCGGTCGATACCGATGCGAGAATCATTCTGTGCACGAAAAAAGGCTTCGCGAGAGGCATCGTTGGGACGATGGTCTTCCCTCTCAGTTCGTTTGCTAAGCGCCTTAGAGATTCGGCGCGCATTGCTGAGAGAACCAATCCACCGCTGCCGTGGACAGAAAAGTTGACAAAGAATTGGATACCGTTGGACGAAGACGACAGCTATGACAAAACCGCTTCGATGTCACAACCAACCAGTCCAGAAAAGAAGTCGGTATTGAAAAGACTCGCATATTCTTCTTCTTCTGCGGTTGAACAGCAACGACGACAACAACAACAAGATATAATCACCGTGCGCTGTACTCCATTACGTTTATCGGATGACTTCGGTGCCGTCATCGTCCTCATCAAAGACTAGACTTGCATTTCCAACACCGGAAACAAGAAACCTATGAACAGAAATATATAGTATTTTTTATGTTTGTTGTATTACCAGCGAATAAATAGCTCTTCTTATTATGTTAACACTACATCGCGTCGTCGCGCTTTTCTTTTTCTGTTGTATCCTCGTCTCGCGTCTCTCTCTTTCTCTCTCTAAATTTATGCAAAAATAATCTTGCTCAAGAACCACATCCCGATGAAGAACCCGAACAAGTAGCAAAAGTACCTCCCATTCTTCGTCTCTAAAACCTTTGAAAAATGCTGGACCGTTTGCGTCAGCACCCCTTGGAAACCACTCATGTCGTCTCTCATGCCGTCTAAAATCCGGTGGTGCGAATCCGCTTCTTTGTGAATGTCCATGGTGATGTTTTTCAACATCGACACTCGGTCTCCCATCATCTCTAAGCTTCTATCGTTTTCTCTCTCTAAAGATTCCGGGTCTCTTCCCCGAGAGACGCTCATTATTGCTCTTCCTCGCGAGTGGCTTTTTGGAGACGGAATCTTTCTTGCTTGATGTGTGTGTGTGTAATGTATTTGTATCTGCGCGCTCAATTAGGGGTGTTTTATGTTGCTTTTTTGTCGTTGTTTTTGTTTTTGTTTGTTTTGTTTTTTCAAATAAGAAAAAATCGATTGTCAAAATCATCCAAAAATGTCAACAGAGCCGCCAACTTCACAACAACAACAACAACAACAAGAACATAGTAATACTAATAACAATAGATAATAATAACAAAAAAGATGTTTCAAATAGCGCGATTGAAAGACTCCGCGGTGACGATTAAACCGCAACACTTGGACAAAGAACCGCTCACGGCCATCGTCGCGGAGTTGGAAGAGTTGTACGTGGACAAAGTCATCACGGATTTAGGCCTCGTCGTGACTTTATACGAAGTGAATTCTATTAAAGGAGGGATAATATACGCCGGCGATGGGGCGGCGCATTACGAGGTGGAGTTTCGGATGGTGGTGTTTAGCCCGTTCGTGAATGAGATTTTAGTCGGGAAAGTGTATTCGTTGACGGATGAGAACGGTATTCGCGTGTCGTTGGGATTTTTCGACGATTTGATAGTTTTACCGAACAAGAGTGGGATGGATTTAGAGAAAACGAAATGGGACGATAAAGAGAAGATTTGGTACATCGAAGAAGAGAGTGTAGAGTTTCTCGCAGAGTCAAATAACGAGGGAAATAGAGAAGAAATAGGGGCGATGGTGAAGAAATTTATAGAACCCGGGCAACAGATTCGAGTGCGCGTGACGCAAGTGACGTATCCGGAAGAACCAAAGACGAAGCAAGAACTACAGAAGAGAAAGTTAGAGGATGGAGGGCAAAGGGAAGGGAAGTTCGCGCCGATGATCGTCAGGTGTTCGATCGGAGAGTTAGATGCGCTCGGACCGGTGGATGAGAACGAGGGCGAGGACGATGAGGATGAATTAGAGGAAGACGATGATGAGTAGAGAGCGAGAATAGTAAAATACCCGTAGCGCGCATTGTTTAATATTAGACAAATTGATTCTAACGACCGGAAAACTCGACGAGCGATTGGTAGGAGGCGTTTTCGTCCGCGGTATCGCCAATTTTCTTCGCGTGAGCCGTTGGCACTTTCGATGATGCCAACACGCCAGGAACGATATTTTCTTCACTTATCGTTTTTAAAGCGTCTTTCTTCCCCGCCGTTGTTTGCTTGGGAATCTCCAAACCAAGTTTCGCATAAATCACGTGAATGGCCTCTTTCATCTCCGCGTTCATCGTCGCTTCCCAGAATCTCGCCGTTAACATTCCCATGACTTCTTCCGTGTTTGCATCCACGTCATCTTCCGAGCTAAGCGCCATGTGCAAAACCTCCGACGCAATCTGACGAACGCGTGGGAACTTGTTACGCATCATCGCGAGTAAACCCAGGCGCGCGCTCTCTTTCGCCTCAACGCTATCCGTACAAGAGGCCACGTGCGAAAGAGCGTTGGCGGCCAATATATACTTGGACACGTCTCGCGTTCCAGCGCACTCGAAGCGTATTCTGTCCGACAATGCAGTCTTGTAGTCTTTTGATGCTCCATCCGGAGTCTTTATGGTCAAACTGAAGGAATCAAAAGCACCGCCGGTAAAGAGCACGTCGACGCATCGAATCGCCGGGACAGTCACTCGATCGATTTTTGAATACGCGTCAAAGGTCTCGATCAAGTGTCTGGCAACTTTCTCTTTCAAATCAACTCTTTCATCTTCCTTCGAGAGCACCGAAAGTAAAGCAGTGCTAGCAGCTTTAGCTAAACTCTCCGTCACCGCTCCTGTAGACGCGACCCAACCACTCAACGCGTAATCGGCGTATGGCGCTACAAGAACCGCCTTCGTGAGACAATGCGAAAAGACGCGCTGTAATCCAGCTTCGGATGAAACATCCTTCGCGTCTACCGGAAAACACGCTTGAATTGATTCGAAATCTTTTGCGTTTGAAACTAACACGTGACTATCGTCATCATCACCACCACCACCACCACCACCAGTACCTCGCAATAGTGCGAACAAGCTCTCAAACGCAACGGTTCGAGTTCTGTCAATTTTCTCCCCGCACTGCTTCAACAAGACGCCTAAGATAGTCGTGCAGTTTGTCTCGTACTCATCCACGACAACGCCATCGCTATCATCAGAACATTTGGATATTGTTTGAAAACATCTCAGAACTTCAGAAAATGCACGCATAGACGCTTCGCGAACCCAACTTCCAACATCGCCTCGCTTATCGACGGAATAATCTTCCACGCCTTTCAAAAACGCCTCTAAACACATATCCGCCGCATCTTTCAAATCCGAAATACTTATAACATCATCCTTTTCTCCACAAGCTGAAGAAGCAGAATATTTCGCATTGATTTTGCACAAAATATTCTGCGAAGCAATCACGGCGTCGACTCGAGTTTCAGCGTCCCTCATTTCCGGGTTATCTTCCGGAACCGTCGCCTCGAGTAAGCTGGTAAGAATAGCTCTCCAATTGGAGGAGTTGATGAACACGTCCGGAACGATACCCAAAGCATACGCACTCCCACGTCTAGAAAAGGAGCTTGATTCGTCCATAGTTTGTTGCACGATACGTAATCGGTCGGTAACTAAGTATTGTTCGGCCAATGTAGCTTCAACGATGCTTTCGTTTCCGTCGACGCGAAGCGCGCTCGACGAGGCGATGGAGACCAAAGCTTTTGCCGCCGCCTCGCGAATCTCCTTCTTCGGATGGCGCAACGATTCTGACGTTGCGCTCTCGCAAAGTTGCACGATGAGCTGTTTACTTGGCTTGAAAAATTCCGATGGCGAAGTTGATGAAGATGGTAAAGTTGCCACGCGACCTAAACTTTCGATAACGTTGCACACTGCTCCACGCATAATCTCACCGCCTTTGCCTCGATACAAACGTTTCGCCTCTATTTCAGACACGAGATTCCACGCGTTTCTCAGTGTATCAATGTTATTCGCATTTTCGTTTCGCAAATACTCGATGACACTTTTCGAAAGTAAAAGCTGCGCAACCCCTAGCGTCGCTCCGTGTCGCTTCGGTAAATCCATGTCGACGCTCATCCTTAAAAGTTTCGGAAGCGCGACTGTACTCGTCCACTCCACGTCCGTTTCACCCAACGCACCGAGCGTTTCGACAGCTAAGCATCTCGTGGACTCCTCCCAGTGCTCAATTTTCACATCCAAAATGTGTGCCAGCATGGCTGGACGAAAAGCCGGAAACGATTGAGAGATGAAGAAACCAACGTCCAAATATGCGCGTCTCGCGGACCCAATCGTGAAGTAATCACACTTTTGCACGATATCAATGCCTGTCACATCCTCTTCTCCTTGTTTTGCCACAATGCCACCACCACCACCAAGACGACCAATGCACTCTTGGAACGCCGCAGAAGCCGCGCGACGCACGTTGACTTCGCGGTCAAAACACGACGTGACAAGTAACGGCGTCGCTAGAGATCCTAGGAATACTTCTTGAAAGTCTGACTTTGAGTACGCGCGCGCAAACGACCAGCACACGTACGCTGCCGCATCCCTAACGTGCGCACCGACGCTGTGTGAACCTCTTCGAACGTCGTACAACAACGCCGCCGCAGTTTTCTCGGCGGCAAACGGTAATCTTGTCACTATCAAGACGCCTCTTCGGGATAGCTCTGCTAAAGCCAAGCACGCGCCGTGCCAAGTGGATTCAGACTCGATCGCTTTGAAGCACGAGGATAATAAATTTTCAACGACATCATCCGAAAATTGCTTCGGGAGACGTTGGCAAATGCGCCCGATACCTTTTGCCGCCGACCAGCGAACGATAGTGTCCGTGTCTTTAAGCGCCTCGAGAAGAAGGTCGATAGCTTTTTCCAACTGGTCGAGACTCGCTTCGTCGGTTTCATCGTCTGCTGCGAACCCATTGTCATCGATGTTATCGTCGACAATGTCGACGCTCTCTTCTTCTTTCGTGTTCGCGTTTTCGTTGTTGAGAAGGTTCTCAGCTAAATTTCTACTTCCTCGCGCATACCTCCAAGAGACAACTTTCGGCGCTAAAAGAGTCAGCGCCACGCGCGCGCTCAGTTTGCACGCCAATTGTCGAGTCAATGCGTTCGAGGTTGTCGTGCGCGAACCAAAAGAAGAAGAAGGTGACGGCGTTTTGGCATCGAACACAGCCTGGGAGGCTTTCAACGCGCTCTCGCGGAACGGTTTCAAAACGTCTCGACGACCAATCTTAAATATCGCCGCCATCGAGCGCGTCGCTCCGACCGCGACGAAAGAGTCCTCCGATGCGGCAACTGCCTCGGCTATTTTATCGTTTGTCGATTCTTCCTCTCCCGCTTTCTTTCTACCAAAAACTCTCATAAGTTCGCTCGACGACCAATCGAGGTATTCGCCGAGATTCAATTCCGCATCCGGCCGGGTCAATAATCGCGCCACGCAAATCGCCGCGCGGTCTCTGGCCACCTCGGAAAACGACACGCACTGTCTGCACATTCCTAACAAATCTTCTATCAACCCTGCTTTACTCTCATCACCACTACTACTATTACTACTACTACCACCACCAGCACCACCGTCGGCACTGTTGTCAAAAGTCGTCGTCGTTTTCACAAATGTCTTCATATCAAACGGCATCAAAACCAAAACCGAAATCCACGATAACAACGTCGCTCTCGTCTCCCAACTCGTCCCAAACAGACTCTCTGTCGCGACTTCTTCCGTCAACGTTTCTCTCGTCCCTGGTTGGTACCTATCCCAAAATCCCGCGACTTCGTATTTCGCCGCGCTCCCGTCCCGCTTCGGCATGAACCTTCGCAGCGTCTTGATAGCCGGTTCCAAATCTCTCGCGCTGTGCGGGAAAAATCGAGCGATTGTTTTCGCACCGCGCACCGTAGCAAACGCGTGTAAAACTTTTGACGTTTGGTGCATAGCTAACGCAGAGATGGCTTTCGATGTGTTTTTTGTTTCATCATCATCAAAAACATGATTACTCAATTTCACCGCGTGAAACCTTAAAACTTCCTCCGTCAAAGGCACGATCCACTTCTCCAAGTGCCTGTCCAACATCTCGCACTTCTCCTGGTACTTGTTCACTCTCTTAATAATCGCTTGGAAGGCGTCTTCTTCTTTGTCTTCTTCTTCTTCTTTGGATGATGGTGATTTTTGAATTTCTCTCAAAAACACTCCGTTGACTTTTACAATCTTCTCCACGAACACATCGATCTCTTTTGACTCTCTCGAGAGCATCATCGTCTCTGTCTCCTCTTTCTCCTCTTTCTGATCCTCCTTTTCCTCCTCCTCCACTTCTATCGTCATCATCTTTTCCTCCGTACTACCACCATCATCATCATCGGTATTAGATTTCATCATCTCAATCGTTTTCGTCAAGTGTTTGTTGTGCGTGTTTTTGTTTGGAGAAAGTCAACAACCAAAAAAAGTGAGAAAAAGTGCAAGTCATGAGAAAAAATCTTACAAAAATCAAACGAAAACAACAACTCTCTCTGAACTCTTTTTTTACCCGCAAAAAAGGCAGCAAAAAAGCAGCAGCATTACTACCACCAAAACCACTGTTTTGAGAGATGACTCCCCAAAACTCGACTTTGACGATGATACCCATGCGAGAAGCGATCGAGAGAGTGGTGAGAACGAGCGAAGAGATTTTTTTTTCTATCAGGAGATTGGAATTGGATTATGATGATGATGATGATGATGATGATGATGTTTTAACAACGACGACCAAACGAAAACGACGAACGCTTCAGTTTGTGCCGATTGAGAAAAGCGTCGGAAGAGTGATCGAGAGAGACGTTCGCGCGAAAAGAGCGCACCCGGTGGAAGACGTGTCCATAATGGATGGATTTTGTTTCAACATCATGAACGAGAACAACAACACAGAAAAGAAGTTCCGGGTGAATAAAATGTTGACGAATCGAGCGCAATATGCAGAGAACGCATACAATGAAGACGCGGTGTTATCGCACGAGGAGTGCGCGTACGTCACCACGGGCGCGGTGTTGCCAAAAGGGGCGAATTGTGTCGTTCCGGAGGAAAATGTAACGAAAGTGACGATGAACGACGACGATTCGTTCGTCACGAACGTGCAAGAGAAAGATTATAAAGTACACAAATGGATACGAAAAGCGCAATCAGACGTAGGAATGGGAGATCTTTTACTCAAAAAAGGTGAAAGAATAGAATGGTACGACGTGGGTATCTTAGCCGCGGGTGGTATACGCGAGATTGAGGTTTCGAGGACGCCGCGCGTAGCGTTGGCGTGTACCGGAGACGAAATCGTTGAAGTTTCGAAAGACACTATTCCAGATTCGAACGCTTCCGCATCGTACGACGTGAATGGACCCGCGCTGAGGAGTGCGTTGCGATCGAGCGGCGCGGAAATTGTGAACATATTCGACGACGACGATGGTGGTAATGGTGGTGATGATGATGATGTAAAGACTAGGATAATACGAGACGAGGAAGGTGCGGTCGTGGATACGATTCGCCGCGCGTTGGCGTCAGATTGTGACGCTTTGATTACTACCGGTGGCGCGTCCAAAGGTGATCGAGACTATATTTACGACGCAATGATGCGTAAGATGTGCGAAGGCGATGCAAGCGCAGTCGCGTGCCATTTTCAAAGCTTATCCATGAAACCTGGGAAGCCTACGAAATTTTTTACACTTTCGAGACGAAAGATATTAGGAGTAAACAAACCTGATTTATTGTGCTTGTCGTTGCCGGGAAATCCAGTTTCGTGTTGCGTGACGTTTGAGCTATTAGTGAAACCTATGTTGCGCGTGCTTCAAGGACAAAACGTCGTTTACCCGCCAAGAAGTGTTGCAATATTAGGGGATGATATTCAACTCGATGACGAGCGAGAAGAATTCCATCGCGTTTCTTTGAGCTGGAAAGCGAAGAAGAGTTCCGATGGCGAACACCCTTTGCTTCCAATAGCTTACTCTACGGGTAAACAAATAAGCTCGAGGATTTTGAGCATGCGGGAAGCGGATGCGTTGATTGAGCTTCCAGTGGGAAATGCAACGCATACGAAATTGCCGAAAGGAACGATCGTTTCAATCGTACCTATCGCAGATTTGAGGCAACGAGGAGCCGCATCTGTTCGAAGTAGTATTCTGCATTTACAGAACGATGCAAAAATCAAAGCGGAAAGGACGACGCAATCCTTCTCGAAGATGGCGGCTCGACGACCAATCGAAGTTATAAACGACGAGACGACTGGACTGGACGACGTGTCTTTTTGGAGAAAAGTTATCGCGAGAAACGCTTCTGGAGTGGTCGCAGTTGTTGGACCAAGAGCACGCGAAGCGATGTCAGATGAGTACAAGCAACTTCTTCTGCACGATGATGTCCCCGGCGTTGTAGAAATCGTTTTCGAATTGACGAACTTTACGGATGTTTCGGCGTTTCGCGTCTTTTCGGACGACGGGCGTTTGACATTAGTCGTTGTTGTGGACGACGCAATCGAAGACAGTCTTAAAGATATCGAAATGATCAAAAGTGCTATAGCTGAATCCATCAGAGGTGACGAAACGTTCTCTTCGATGGGCGTTGCTAACGAGAATGTCAGCGAAACTCTCGTTCGGAGAACATACGCGAGAATAGGCCTCCTCGGGAACCCCTCGGATCAATATTTCGGTGAAGTTGTCGCGGTGTCGATTAAGAATTTCTATGCCGAAACTGTTTTAAAACCTTTACCAACATCTTCTGAAATCAAAATCGTTCCAGGTCCGTACGACACGAACGATTTTGAATCGTTATCGGCGTTAAAAAAGTTCACCTCCGAGCACGGCTACGACGGAGGCGCGAAATTGATAAAAGCGTTGTTAGCAAACTTTGCTAAATTTTGCGAAGAGAAGCAAATTGCACTCAAAAACCCATCCGTTGGTTTCAGTTTATCGTATTCTTCGAATATTCCGAAACAGACCGGGATGAGTGGCTCGTCAGCAATCATCATCAGCTGCATGAACTGTTTGTTAGACCGATACGACGTTCGTGACAAAATTTCCAAAGAAGAACGAGCGTTTCTAGCATTGCAAGTTGAAAATGACATTGGCATCGCGGCTGGATTGATGGACAGAGTCATCCAAGTGTACGGTGGGTGCGTGCACATGAACTTCCGAAACGCAGAAAAAGTGAAGGAAACGGGAATTGGCGAATACGAGTACGTCGACGCGGAGAAAATTCCGAAACTGTTTGTCGTTTGGAGTCAAAATCCATCCAATTCGGGAAAGATCCACCAACCGGTTCGCCAAAGATGGCTCAGTGGCGACGCTGAAATCATTCAAGGCATGCAAAATGCCGCCGATTGTGCTCGAGAAGGGTTACAGATTATTCAAATGAGCTCTGGGAAAGAGTCGTGCGCGATTCGTTTAGCACCAATACTTTCGGCCAATTTTGCTGCGAGACGAAAGATGTTTACCGACGCCGGTTTGGGAGACGAAAACATTCGAATGATTGAGCTGTGTCAAAGTGTCGGCGCGGGAGCAAAGTTCACGGGAAGTGGTGGGGCTGTTGTCGCGTGCTGTCCAGACGGCGCGGAACAAGAAGCGCGGTTGAAAGCGGTGGTGGCCGAGGCTGGATTCAGCGTCGCTGAAGTCGAATTCGCCCCGCGTGAGTTCTAATGAATAACTTTTGACATGCGTTTGTGTATTATTATTTAAGCTGTATCTAAACATTAGGTTATATCCTTTCTAACTACTAATAGTATTTCAAATCTTTGGGTATTTAAAGTCGTTATCGAATGGATTTGTCGGAGACCTTTGTAACGTCGACGGTCTCTGCGGCGGCGTTCCCATTTCACTGTTCACAACTCTTTTTTGACCCGAAGAGCTCGTCGGAGGAGACGAAGAAGCGCTTTTCGTCGTAACACCTTTCTTCGGCGTTAACCCTGCATTAATGGCCAGCGATGCAAAGGGGTCGTGCAAAGTCGCCTCTTGGCGTTCCTTTTCGCGTTTCGCTTCGAATCCTAGAGGAGTTGCACTCCCGTTCAATGCTTTTGAGCTGGGCGGAGAGGAGGACGCGGGCGTAAGAAACTGCGAGGAGATTACACTATTCGATGGCGACCCTTGCGCAGCGTGTTGCTGTTGTTGTTGTTGTTGTTGTTGTTGTTGTTGTTGTTGTTTAAGCATGCACTGCTCGCGTAATGACATCGGCCGACTCGATTGTTGTGGCGGAGAGTGCGGCGAAAAACTGTTACCGAAAATCTCGTCGAACGCTTCATCACTGGTCGCGGCTGATCGAACAGATGGAACACTCGACGGTGCGTTCGTAAGGAACGGGTTGGGTGAAGAAATCGCGGTTTCATTAAAACCTCCTCCATCGGATGATAACCCGAGTAAGTCGTGTTGCACTTGTCGTTGTTGTTGCTGCTGCTGATGCATCGTCGTTGTTGCCGGCGACGAGGATGTTTGCGGCGCGCGATCGTTCCCGATTCTCTCGTATTTTTGAATCGCGACGTTCAACTTTTCGCTCAATTCTATCAGTTTCGACGTCAGCGTTTCATCCATGTCGCCGTCTTCTTCCGTCAATAAAGCGACTAAAGATGAACTCGATTCTTTCGCCTGTTCCGCGAGAATTCCACACAGGTCGTCATCTTTATCGGGAGCACTCAACGTCTCTTCAAAAACGCACAAAATAGATTGCGCGGATTCGACGACATCGCTCACTTTTCTCTCGCGCGCTCGTATTCTATCTGGGTGTTCTTGCGCCCTTGTCAAAGAAATCGTTCTATTCACAAACTTGCCTTCCACCGGCATCAGTCCTTCTGGTTTTCGTCCAATCGCGTCTAACTTGTACTTGTTTGGATTTCCAATCGACCTTTGATATCTCTTGGAAGACCAGTGCCCGCCCCCGGGCAACTCGTTTCTTTGCGCTCTGGTCATCCCGAGCGCGCCGTCTCGGCCGCCGTCGTACGCCATACTTCCTCCACCTCCCACGGCTTCCTCTTCTTCTCTCAGCGCCATCTCAATCGCTCGTCTGTCCTCCTCGCTCATTGCCGCGTCATATTTTAAAACTTGTTTTACCGGAACAGATTGGGAGTGTCGAGGAATCCCGAGCGAAGGTTGCGATGGGTAATGCAACGGTTCGCCGCCGTTCATTCCTATCATCCGGTCTCCCGTAACGTCCACGTTCGAGATATCGTCGTATTTAGTATCTCTCGTCGCTCTTTCTCCTCCTCTTCCACCACCCCCTCCTGGATGTACAAAATCGTCTCTCTCCGGAAATCTCACCCCGTATCGCGTCAACTCTCTGTACACGCCTTTAAACTCTCTCATGTTCAGATGTTCAGACCACTCTCGAATTAAATGCAGAACTTTATCCCTCACGATGTGATTCGTCGTCGTGTTGCTTCCTAATTCCATGCACGTTTCCAAAACGCCTTTACTCAGCATCATCTCGTGGAAATCTGGTCCGCAGTTTTTCATCAAACATTCCAACGCGCTTAAAGCTAAAAACTGTTCCCGAGGCTGTCGACTGATTAATTTGATGCGCAACGCTTTCGCGGCATCTTTCGCCACGGTCGTTCGATAGTGGTCGTGGTTGACTCTGTCCGCGAGTTCGATGTTCCCGGCCCAATCTGGTTCTTGGAGGTACACGCCGTTCGTTACCTGGTCGATGTTGATTTACTGTGAGTTATAATACACAAAACGACGCGGTGGTTGCCTTTCCAATTCTCATCATCATCATCATCATCAAACGAGAAGAAGACAAAGACAAAGAAGAAGAAGACAAAAACGATGAAAACGCACCTGGTTGACTAAAATGTACGTCGAGTTCTTGCTCTTGTCTTTTTTCATAACCGATGAGAGTTTTGAACGACCATTATTAACACCTTTTCGAAGCATGATGATGAAACGAGACGATGACGTTCGTTGTGTTTTTCGTGCCTCGAACGAATTTTTCTGAAGACTGTCTTGTCTGGCAAAAAAAAAGTTCATCACAAAAGCAATTTTTTGCTCCTCAGTTGTTCTTTGAGAGTTTTTAAGAGACACAAAAGCAACTTTGACAACAACTATAAAAAAAGAAGAGAAGACAGAGATGATGATGCCTTTTTACTTCTGAAGCGAGGACGAAAAGAGCGCAGAAAAGGCGTTCGACGATGAGAGGGGAGAGAGATGTTTTGTGGGATTTGCTCGTGAAGTGCGACGATATAACTTTCACACACATTCTTCCGAGATTGAATCGAGATTGAATCGCGGATGTGAAATTCTTGTACGAGGTGAATACGGAGACGAGAAAGTTGGTGAAGAGATCGTCTCGCGCGAGGGATTTGAAGGAGAGGTTTTAAGTGAGCGAGATGTCGTCGATATCGACTTTGGAGTTTGTATGGGAGCATAAATCGTTGTGGCCGAGTCGCTGGAGCGAAAGATCTTTCTGCTGGCAAGTTGCTGAAACGAACAAACTCGAGTTGCTCAAGGGGATACGAGAGGAGAAAAAGTGTAAGTGGTGTGAAGGGGCGATTAGTGCGGCCGCAGAAAAAGGTAATATGGAAATGCTAAGGTATTGCGTTGCAAATCAGTGTCCTTTCAATGATCATGCGTGTGCACTTGCTGCCAAAAACGGTGATCTCGAGATGCTCAAATACTTACGCGAAGAAGTCAAAGCGCCTTGGAATTATGATACTGCAGTTTACGCGGCTCAAAATGGTCATCTTCACATACTCGAATATCTTGTCGAGCGTAAGTATGATGAATTTCATTGTGCGTGTGGCAGTGCAGCCGAGTACGGCCAGTTAGACTGTTTGAAGTACTTACACGAAACCGCCAAATTGCCGTTGGATGATTGGAACGACGTACTAGAAGCGCACGAGAACAACCACCCCGAGTGTGTACAATACCTCCTCGACAACAACTGTCCTCTTTCACCTGGTTGGTCTTACGAAGGAGGAGGAATACTACACACTAACGATTCCGACGACGACTTTGATGATGACGATTCCTTTGCCTCCTCATTATCATCATCTTCGTCGTAAAAAAAGACAGGCGACATTTACAAAATGTTCACCTATTTAATAGTACTACCACAGGGAGGAGGCGGGGACAAAGGTGCTAGTCGTACTATTTTATAACTACTACTACTTATACTGTCATCTCTCTCTTACTAATGACTACTTTAAACTAATATAATAATCTGCGAAACACAACAACGCAAAAACCATCAAGTACTACTACTGCGCGTCTTAAAGTTCCTAAACATTTCCACGCACCTCGCGCTGGTCGCGTTCACTTTTACCAGAGCCTCTTCTTCCTCTCGTAGGGAAAAGAAACAACCTCGAAACCTGGAGACGAACCGGTCCGGATGCCAACGCAACATCTCGGAGCGGAGAAGTTTGACCGCACACGACTTGGAGTGATGACTTTTCCGAGGCGCTTCGCAAGAGCACCCGCCTTCGGGTCCACTCACGGAAGACTTTAAAATCCACTCGATGGCGGAACTTTCCGATTGGTCGCCGACGTCGTGTAAGTACGGTAAATCTTTCGCTCGCAAGGTCTTCTTTTCCGCTTTCTTCGAGCATGCTCTCCATATCGCGTAGTACGATTGCGTCTTCGCGATAGGTAACGAACCTCCGTTTCTTTTTCGTAACTCTCTTTCCGTGGGCGATTTAAACCCGTCTCGTTCTTCCTCCTCTGGAATGGTTCGGTGTTTCTCTTCTCCTTTTTTCGCTTCCGTCTCCTCCTCCTTCTTCTTCTTCTTCTTTTTCTCCTTCCTCGCGTCATCATCCGCGGATAAACTCCTCTTGTTGTTCTTCATAGTAGCAGCGCTACTATACTTTCCCCTCCTCGTCTCCTCGTCCTCCTCTTTTTCTTCGTCTTCATACTCCCACAACCGCTCGTATAAAAGTTCGTCTCCTTCGTCCTCCTCGTTGGCTTCGCGTAACTTTTCGTTCCATTTCATCTGCTCGCTCTTCCTCTTCTCTTCCAACGCTTTCTCTCGCCGCGCTTCAAACAGCGTCGCTTCTCGCGCTCTCGATTTTTCGTACCTCCTCGTCGCTTTCTCCGCGCACACACCCAGCGGTGTTTTCTTTTTGAGCATTTGAAACGCAAACGGTTCTCTCGAAACGACCGTTTGCTTCGCCGCCAGTTCCAGTGGGATTTTCTTCTTCGTCTTTTTCCCATCTTGTCTTCTTTTTCCTCCTTTTCTTCTTCCTTTCTGCGAGAGCAACGTTTCGAGGAGGAGACTGTCATCCTCGTCATCTTCATCCTGTTGTTGGGTGAAGCACTCTTCGAGCATAAACTTCAACGTTTCCAGTGGATTCTTGTACGATTCTTTACACCGAGCGATGATGTGAAACGCGTTTTCTTCTTTATCTCTTCGTTTTCGTTTCCTCCTCTTTTTATTATCATTGTTCTTCGTCGTCGTCGTCGTGACGTGATACATCGAACGCGTGAGTGTTTTTATCTTTTCCAAATTCCCTTTTTCAATCGCGCTTTTCAACTGTCTAAACATCATCGTCTTCCTCCTTTTTGTTTCGCGTCGACGACTTTGACCACCATCGCTGCTGCTCGAACAACTGCTCTTCTCCTCCTCCTCCGACGTGAGAGAAGAAGAAGAAGACAAAGAAAGAGAAGATGATGATGATGATGATGAGTCTTTTGTTTTCTTCTTCTTCTTTTTAATGTGTTTCTCCTTCATTCTTTCTGGCGATAAAAATTCCCCTAAAAGAGAGAGAAAATACCTTTTCACTAATAGGAACAACCACACAACAACACGCACGCGCATAAAGATGTTAACGACGACGACGTTGATAAGAACATCGAGGAAGCTTTTTGTCGAGAGAACTTCTTTTTCTTTTTCTTCTTCGACGACGAAGAGGACGTTTTTAGAAACAGAAGAGAAAGATGAGAAGGTTTTCCCCTACTTGAGATTCGTGCGCGAAAATGGTCTCGCCTTTCCATCATCATCCAAAGTTGGTGGTGATAGTGGTGTCTCTGGTGATGATGGTAATAATACTAATAACGACGCAATAATGAACATTTCGAGACTGCTCAAAACCTTGGACGCGTTGAAGTACGCGTTAATATCTCCGGAAACGAAAGTTGGGATGTTTCCTCTGATGATGCCGATAGGTATCTCTCCATACGACGGGAACGCGATTGGGTTTCTGTTGGAACCTTCATTTTTAGCAGCAAAAGAAAATATTCATATCGGCGCAATCGTGAAAGCGCGAGCGAATCAGCGACAGATTGAATTCGTCGCGAAAGATGCGACGACATTTATACGACGCGCGTTATTGGAAGAAGAGGTGAACGCGCTGAAGAGAGGAGGTTTGATGCCGGTGAGAGATTCGATTTTACGGTCGAGTTCTTCGTCGAGCGGTTTATCGTCGTCGAACGCGGAACACGCGGAGCACGATCGGGAGACGTTGGCGAGATTGGCGACGAGTAAGCACATGTTAAACGCGTACACGATGCAAAACATTGGGTCTTTTCCGGACGTGATTGAGAGTTTGATCTCGAGACACGAATTTGTGAAAAAAGATGAAACGAGCGCGTTGGTCGCGTGCGAGTTTTACATCAACAGAGAAGAGTTTACGAATAAATGGGCGAGACCGTACGCGATTAACGCGAGGACTTTGAGACGATTTGAGAACAGGGAAAGTGAAGCGAGGGATGCGGCGAGGATAGCTTTGAGCGTGGCGCCGTGGTTTACCCTTGGTGGCGGGTACGGCGAGAGTGGCGTTAGCGGTAGTACAACGAGTAGAAATAGCAGCAACAGCGGCAACGGCGGCAGCGGAGAGGAAGATGCGATACTCCCGCCGTTAACTGGTGCGACTTTAGAGGATATGAAAAAGTTAGTAAACATGGAAAATATGGACGCGAAGTCCGCAAAGAACATGTTAGAAGGCGTAGGAACTGAAATAGCGAAAGAACACGAGAAAAACGTACCGGAGATGAGCGAGGAGGCGAAAGCGCTGAAGAGATGTTTTGATATTCTCGATTACGCGAGTTGGGGCAACGAGGAAGGTTACGAAAGTTGGGACAGCATTCGAGAAGAGTTGAGCGAATCCTACGAGAAAGCTGGGATGGAACGGTTCGCCGAGATTGTGAAACCAAGTGGGGGGGTAATGAATTGATATATACTGGCATAGATTTAGATTGTAAAGTCAGATTGCTTTATTTGTGCGGGCGCGCGCAGGTGCGTTTTGTTTTTTGTACATTTCTAAACTCTGTGATGTTTGACTAATCTCA
>Ga0257106_1000575_pt1 | contig 21152 bp, 15 predicted proteins | sample LP_taG_3_FD_190177 | JGI IMG/M metagenome (GOLD analysis project Ga0257106, IMG submission 190177) | Marine microbial communities from Northeast Subartic Pacific Ocean, Canada - LP_J_2011_P26_10m | ecosystem: Environmental > Aquatic > Marine > Oceanic | place: Canada: Northeast Subartic Pacific...
AGTTGCCAACCCGACGCCGACGACCCCGCAGCCGAAACTTGATACCATGTCGGAGGAGACCGTCGCCGTGTCCCACGCCGAGGCCCTCGAGAAGACGACGGCGGCGCTCCGGTCCGTGGGCTGGGACGCCGAGGGCGCCAAGGTCCAGGCGGAGATCATGTGCAGCAGCGAGGCCTGCGGCAACAACCAGGGCCTCGTGAAGATGCGCGGCCCCGCGCCGCGACGCGCTCGCTCGCGCGCCGGGGCGCGGGGCGGACCCGGAACGCCCGCCGCAGGTTCAACCCGTCGCTGATGGCGCCGGCGCCGAACGCGGGCAAGCCCGTCGTCGAGCGCGGCGCGTGCCGGTCCGCGCGCGACTCACATCTTCAAGCCGACTTCAATGTGCGCGTCTTCGAATGGTTCGACACGAGCACGTGCTTCGAGAACTCGACGAGAGCCGTCGATGCGTCCAAAAACCGGCGGTCGATGCGCGCGCAGGTACTGGTGGTCCAAGGCCGCCGTCGTCAACGGCAAGCAGTCGCCGGGCATGCTGAGCCTCGTCACGGCCGTCGACCTCGCCGTGAAGAAGTCCGCCGGCGGCGTCGCGTCCGTGTCCGTCTACAACACGTCGACGTCGTCGGGCCAGCTCGCGTACTACGGCGCGCGCGCGGCCAAGGCCGGCCGCATCGTCATCATCACGGCGAACTCGCCCGAGTTCGTCGCCGCCAAGGCCGGCGCGGCCAAGACCTTCGGCACGAACCCGCTCTGCTTCGCGTGCCCCGTCGAGGGCCGCGAGCCCTTCGTCTTCGACATGTCGACGGCCGCCATCGCGCTCTTCGGCGTCCTCACGTGCAAGGCCAAGGGCCTGCCCCTGCCGGACCGGAGCGCCTACGACGCCGAGGGCAACTACACGACCAAGGTCGAGGACATCCCCGTCGGCGGCGGCGCCGGCGCCATCGCCAACTGGGGCGGCCACAAGGGCGTGGGCATCGCTTTGATGGTCGAGCTCCTCTGCGCGGCGCTCTCCGGCGGCGCCGTCCTCGGCATGGAGAAGAAGGGCGCGGCGAAGAACTGGGGCCACCACGTCGTCGCCATCGACCCCAACGCGCACGTCGACGGCTTCGAGGCGCGCGCCGCGGCCATCATCAAGACCATCGCCGAGAGCCACCCCGACGGCGTCCGCCTCCCGGGCGACTCGAGCAACAAGATCGCCGCGACGAACGCCGCCGCGGGCACGATCCCCGTGCCCAAGAAGATCTGGGACGTCATCTGCGAGACCGCGGCCAAGGCGCCCTGAGCGGCTGAGCCGCGCGGCCCGCCCGCCGCCGCCGCCGCCGCCGCCGCGCGAGGCGCGCGCGACGACGAAGATTAGCGCGCGATCAGACGCGCCGGAGCTCGGCCTCGAGGTTCCGGGCGCCGTGGGCCTCCTTGTGCCGCGGCGTCGCGAGGACCTCGCAGCCCAGGTCCGTGAGCTCCTCGAGGAGGAAGAGGGTCTCGCTGACGTAGTTGGCGACGTAGAGCCAGAGGTAGAGGAGCGCCGCGGCGACGACGTGGCCCGTGGCCATGACGTGGGCGCCCTCGACGAGGTCCCGGCACGCGGTGTCGTGGACGACGTCGTGGTAGATGGGGTTGAGCTCGTCGCAGGACGCCGCGTCCTGGAAGGCCGCGACGACGCCGAGCGCGTCGCCGCAGGCCCGCTGGATCCCCCGCAGCGCCGCGGCGGGCGCGCAGAGGCCCGAGCCGAGCGCCGCGGCGACGGTCGCGTTGAGGTCGTAGACGTCCTCGAGCGACGCGTTCAGCGGCGCGACGAGCGGGTTCGCGCCGCCGCAGGCCACGTAGTACTCCGCGAGGGCCGCCGCGTCGGCGTCGACGTCGAGGCGCCGGTCCAGCAGCGCGACGGCGTTCGCAAAGGCGCGACGCAAAAGTCCGCGAGCTTCACGAGCCCGCCGTACTCGACGGCGACGAGCGCGCCGAGGAGCGCGACGACGAGAAACGCGTAGCGCGCGGCGACCTTGTCGATGACCCAGGCGCTCGAGAAGCACGCGCCGTAGGCCGCGGGCGGCAGCGCCAGCGCGACGAGCGCGACGGACGCGAGGAGCGCCGCGTCGACGAGGTAGCGCCGCGTCCGCACGGCCTCCTCCGCGGCGCCCGCGGACCCCGCGACGCCGTCCGTGCGGCCCTTGACGTCGCCGGCCTCGTCGACGAACGCGGCCGCGGCGGCTCGGAGCTCCCCGGCGACGTCCGGCGCGCTCGGGCAGACGACCTTGCCCGCGAGGGAGCTCGCGGCGCCGGCGACGTCGACGAGGTCGTCGCTGAGGCCGTCGATCGTCGCGAAGGACGCCTCGAGGTCGCCGAGGGCGTCGCCGATGGTCGCCGCCGTGCGGTGCAGCGGGCCCTGCGCCGCCGCGGTGAGCGCCGCGAACGCCGCGATGGAGCCCAGGATCCACGCGACGAGGAGCACGCGCTGCGCGCTCGCCGTGCGCTCGCCGACGCAGCCGCGCTCGAACCGCTCGACGGACCGCTGGCAGTTCCAGCAGCACTTGCGCCCGAAGACCCAGGCCATGTAGAACGCGAGCAGCGCCGCGACGATGATGCCGATGGCGAAGGCGAGGTCGAGGCTGAAGTACCAGTACTCCTCGTCGACGTCGAAGCCCCTGCTGCCGCCGAAGCGCGGCGTGTCGTGCAGGTCCTCGACGAGGTCCAGCGGCGCGCGCGTCGGCGCCAGCGTGCTGTACTCGACGACGAAGCGGCCCATGGCTGCCCGGCTGGGCAGAATCGTATGCCGAGCAGTCGGCCGGAGACAAGAGAGCGCCGCGAAATGTCGAGCTTCCAATATATTTATGTCGATGCATCGATGCTTCAACGAAGTTCAAGGTGCGTTGCACCTATCCTATCCGTCCGATGTCGATGCATCGACGCTTCAAGGAGCTCAAGGAGCATTGTTGCACCTGTCCCCGACCCGCCTCGTCGCTCGCTCCGCCGTTGCATTCTTGCACCTGTCCCCGACCCACCTCGCTCCCAGCACTCAGCTTCGTTACCGCCCGAGGGCCGCGAGGTCCGCCTCGAGGGCGAGGACCGGCGCGAGGGCGGCGCGGAGCGCGCGCGGCGGCCGCCGCCGCTTCGCGAAGCACGCGACGCCGAGCGTCCAGTGGGACGTGTCCCGGACGAGGCGGCCGAGGCGCTCGAGGGCCGCGCGCAGCACGGGCGGCGCGTAGGGCTCGTCGCGGCGCGCCGCGGCGCGGAGCGCGGCGACGAGGCGCCGGCCCGGGACCGCGGGGCCGCGCCGTCGCGGCGGCCGCGCGGCCGCGCGGCGCCGGAGCCGGTGCAGGGCGACGTAGGCCTTCTCATAGGCGAGGCGCGCGCAGACCGCCGCGTAGCGGTAGGACTCGAGGCTGAACGAGTAGCGGCCCGCGAGGTGCAGCGAGCAGAGCGCGGAGAGCGCGGAGAGCAGCATCTTCGCGCCGGCGACGTGCACGAGCACGGCGGCGCAGTCGAGGGGATGTAGGAGGGCCGCAACGCCGCAGGCCGCGGCGGCGGCGCACGCGGCGAGGCCGCGCGCGTCGCCGCGCGGCGCCGCGGCCGCGGCCGCGGCGGCCTTGGCGCGGCGCCGCCGGCCGCGGCGCCGGCCCCGGGGCGCCGCGGCCGCGGGGAGCCGCAGGGGCCGCCGGAGCACGGCGCGCGCGCCGCGGCGCGCCGCGAGGCCCGCGAGCGCGTAGCGCGGCGTCGCCCGGTGGCCCGCGGCGGCCGCCGCGGCGACCCAGACGGCCGCCGCCGTCGCCTCGGAACCGCATCGGGGCAGCGCGCGCGCGGCCGCGGCCGCGGGCAGGCCGAAGGCGACGCAGCGCCGCGCGGCGCCGCCGTAGAGCGCGAGCACGGCGCCGAGGACGGCCTCGCCCGTCCGCCGGTAGGCGGTGCCGAGGCCGTAGTAGTACGACGCGTACCAGACGCTCAATTTCTTGTCGAAGGCGCTGGCCACGCGGTACGCCTCGCTCGTCAGCGTCGGCGGCGGCGGCGGCGTCGGCGCCTTTGGCGCCAGGGCCGCGGCGCTCAAAAACAGGGCGGCCAGGCGGCGCATGGCTCCTCACGCTGTTGGAAATTCGAACATTACGTCGGGCTACCGGGCTGCATCTAGGTCGATGGTGCCCTGCAATCGACGCTCGCGACTGCCCGCGATTGCTCGGCGCCTGGCCTCGCAAACCACAAAAATGGCTGAGCAAATTTCGAGCCTGTACAACAGCGTCACGGAGAGCGTCGCCGCCGCGCTGTCGCCGCCGGCGGCGCCCGCGGCGGGCAAGCACAAGTTCCTCCTCTACGGCAAGAACGGCTGGATCGGCGGCATGCTCATCGAGCTCGCGCGCGCGAACGGCGACGAGGTCGTGCTCGGCGACGCGCGCCTCGAGAACCGCGAGGCCGTGCTCGCCGAGATCGAGAAGGTCCGGCCGACGCGCGTGCTCAACGCGGCGGGCGTCACGGGCCGGCCGAACGTCGACTGGTGCGAGTTCAACAAGCAGACGGTGATCCGCACGAACGTCATCGGCTGCCTGAACCTCGCGGACATCTGCTGGCAGAAGAAGCTCCACTGCACGCTCTACGCGACGGGCTGCATCTTCGAGTACGACGCGGCGCACCCGCTCGGCGGCGGCGTCGAGACGGCCTTCACGGAGGAGGACCGCGCGAACTTCGACGGCTCCTACTACTCCATGACCAAGGGCTTCGTCGAGGAGATGCTCCGCGCCTACCTCGACCACCTCACGGTGCTCCGCGTGCGCATGCCCATCTCCGACGACCTCTCGCCGCGCAACTTCATCACGAAGATCTCCAAGTACGAGAAGGTCGTCGACATCCCCAACAGCATGACCGTGCTCCACGACCTCCTCCCCTGCTCCCTCGAGCTCAGCCGCCGCGAGCTCGCGGGCATCTACAACTTCTGCAACCCGGGCGCGATCAGCCACAACCAGTGCCTCGAGCAGTACAAGAAGTACGTCGACCCGGACTTCACGTGGTCCAACTTCACCGTCGAGGAGCAGAACAAGATCCTCGCCGCCAAGCGCTCCAACAACGAGCTCGACTGCTCCAAGCTCGTCAACGCCCTCCCGGACATGCGCATCCCGGACATCCACACGGCCATGGCCGAGTGCATGCAGCGCACGAAGAAGAACCTCGACGCCCAGGGCTGGAAGCCCACGCCCCGCGGCAAGTAGGCGCGGCGGCTCGGGTAAGGGTCTTTCCTTTTCATGTTTCGGTCCCACGCGAGCTGCTCAGCCTGCTGTGTCGCGCGGCCGTCGATGCCCGCGGCAATCGGCGAGCGCGCGCCGATCTTCATTCCAGGCGGACACCTCATCAGCCCGTCGTCGTGCTCGTAAGAGCTTCAGTGCCGCGGGCGTCGTAGCAAGGCGATGGCGCGCAGCCTCTGAAGTGCCAGCACCAGTTCATGGCTCGTCGCCTCGTCGCCGCGGTCCTGGCCCACTCGGCCCTCGCCCTCTCGAGCCTCGCGCCGCGCCTCGGCGTGGGCCGCCCCCTGTTCAAGGCGCCGGTGCGCGACAGCTTCCCGGTAGTCTGGGACGACGACCGCACCGTCGAGAAGGGCCGGCGCACGATCCGGAGCCGCTTCACCGAGTTCTGCGTCCGGGGCTGGGTCCGCGAGCAGGTCGCGCGGAATCGGCTGGACGCGGCGAACGCGACGGTCGTCGCCGCGGCGCCGGAGACGTGCGACTTCGACGGCGCCGTCAAGGGCCGGCGGCGGCGGAGCACGGTCTGCGCCGACGTCATCCACTACGAGGGCCGCGACGTCCGGTGGTTCGGCTACGCGTGCGCGCCGACGCCCAAGCTCCGGCTCTCCGAGCTCCGCGCGGAGATCACGAACCTGCACACGCGCGTGCTGACGCGCGGCCGCCGCGGCTCGCTGCGCGCGACGGCCGTCATCTCCGGCGCCGACGCCGACGCGAGCTCGCTGCTCCACGACTTCCTCGAGCGCCTCGTCGCGCGGCTTCTGGCGGAGTGCGGCGAGGCGACGGCCTTCGAGTTCGCGACGAGCGTCGTCGGCGACGCGCCGGGCGGCCCGCGCGTGCGCATGGTCGGGAAGACCGAGGACGAGGTCGCGTTCACGGTCATCCTCACGCTCGCCGCGGAGAACGGCGCGCTCGCGTTGCGGGCGCCCGAGGTCTGGATCCGGGGCCGTTCCACGTTCACCGTCGGCGGCCTGCCGCTCCCGGCGAACGTGCTCGAGAACCTGGCCCAGGTCTACCTCTCGACCGTGGCCGTCGATGCGTCGGCCCGGTCGGGCGCCGCCTTCGCCGTCGCGGAGATCGGCCCCGCGGGGCCGGACGCCGTCGAGGTCCGGCTCGTGTCGTCCGCGGCGTCCATGGCGGCGATGAAGCGCCTCGAGAAGAAGCGGCGCGAGGCGCGCTCGGCCCTCGGCGTCGAGGCGCCGACGAAGAAGGCCGAGTGGCGCCTCCAGGTCGAGTCGCTCTTCAAGGGCGCCGCGCACCCGCTCCGCCACACGTTCGTCGTCGGCGAGCGCCTGCCCTGGATCTTCAACCCGCGGACGCGCGCGCCGCCGGGCGTCGTCGCGACCTTCGCCGTGCTCTCGCTCATCTTCCGCGTCACGGCCGTGCCGGACAACATCTACCGCGGCCTCGGCGCGATGCGCCGCCGCGTCACCTGGACCCTCTTCCGGCCGCGGCTCGCGCGCAAGTACCGCCGGGGCGACGGCCTCGACGTCGCGCACAACCGCCGCTACAGCCGGTGAACTAAACTCGAGTACGATCGCATTATTTTTGGATTCCACACTGGTACTTAACCAAGCTCGATGTCGAAATTAACTGCTCGCGGGTGCCGTATCGCCGGGGAGGTTCGACGACGACCGCGACTTGCCGAGGCCGCTCGCCTTGACGAGCCCCGCGAAGTGGGACGCGTCGTCGGCGAGGAGCTCCGCGGGGGACCCGGCCTCCACCAGTCGGCCCGCGTCCAGCACCAGGATCGTGTCGCTGTCGATGATGGTCCCGACGCGGTGCGCGACGACGATCAGCGTCGCCGCGCGGAACGCCGGCGCCGCGCGGAGCGCGCGCTGGATCGCCGCGTCGGAGTCCGCGTCGACGCTCGCCGTCGCCTCGTCCAGGCAGATGACTTTTCGGTCGAGCAAGAGGGCCCGCGCGACGCACGTCAACTGGCGCTCGCCCGCGCTCAGGTTGTCGCCGTTCTCCAGGACCCGGTCGTCGAGGCCCGCGCCGCCCATGCCCAGGGTCGCGAGCGTCCCGGCGAGCGTCTCGTCGTCGCGGAGGCCGAAGGGGTCCAGGTTGTAGCGCCGCGTGCCCTGGAAGAGGAACGGCTCCTGGGGAATCAACGCCACGGCCCGGCGCAGCGCGGCGAGCGGCAGCGTCGACGCGTCGACGCCGTCGATGCGGACGGCGCCGCCGGAGACGAGGTTCAGCCGGTTCAGCGAGAGCAGCAGGCTCGACTTGCCGGAGCCCGTGCGCCCGACGATGCCCACGTTCGACCCGCTCGCGAGCGTCGCCGAGACGCCGAGGACGACGTCCGGCGACTCGGGCCGGTAGCGGCATCGCACGTCCTCGAGTGTGATGGTCCCTGATGCTGGTGCCCAGGCTGCGAGCGCCGCGTCCGCGGACCGCTCGTCCTCGCCCGGGAGCGCGTCGTAGTGCAGGAGCCGCTCGCAGGACGACATGAACGACTCGGCGAGCGCGTACTGGCGCACGGTCCACTGGAACGACCCCGCGAGCTGCACCGCGTAGAGGAGGCCCAGCGCGAGGAGCGGTCGCGGATGGTTATTCCGGAGCAGCGCCGCGAGCGCGACGAGGCACGCGAGGAAGACGACGCACATGAAGTCGAGCCAGAACCCTAAATAACGCTGCGACAGGAGCCAGCCGTACCACGCGCGCGCGTTCGCGTCGCACGCCGCGAGGAGCCGGCGCCGCGCGTGGGCCTCGCGGCCGAACGCGCGGAGCTCCGCGAGGCCGGCGATCGTGTCCGCGAAGCGGCTCACGGCCGGCGACTTCGTCAGCGCCTCCAGGCGCTTGAGCTCCGTCATCGACCGGCCGACGAAGCGCTTGTGGCGCAGGAACGCGTAGGCGAGCGGGAGCGTCACGCTCGTGAGCGGCGGCACGGCGACGCACGCCGCGACGAAGATCGCCTGCGAGACGGGGGGGGGACGCTCGCGCGGCGCGCCGTCGCGGAGCATCGACGACGCGCGTCCGCGGGGTCCTCGAATTCGGGGAAAAAATCAGTTTTGAACCGTCATCGTGATCCGGAATTCAATACGGAGTGTCGTCATCATCGAGGGGAGGGGAGAACCAGATCGACGGCGCCGGGACGCGCGCCCATCATCAGCCCTAACTGCGCGAGGTCGAAAAGCGCCTGCGCGAGCAGCTCGTCGACGTTGCCGACGTCCGCGCTCAGGCGGTTGAGCACGCGGCCGCGCGGGACCGCGTGGTGCCAGTAGAGCGGCGACCGCAGCACGCCGCGGACCGCGTCCTCGTGGAGCCGGTTCGACGCGATGATGGTCCGGCAGAAGAAGGCGACGGCGCGCAGGAGCGCGACGACGACCGTCGCGGCGGCGAGCGCGCCGTAGGTGACCATCGGCTTCGCCCTCCGCTGGTCGTCGCCGTTGGCCCACTCCAGGAGGTAGTAGTCGGAGTAGACCAGCAACGCCTGCCCGACGACGAAGAGGAGGAGCACGGCGACGACGGAGAGGGCGCCGGCGCGGCGCGCGTACGCTAGCCACGTCCCGAAGGCCACGCCGCCCGTCTCGCGGTCCTCGGCGTCGACGGCCGCGGCGTCGACGGCCTCGGCGACGGCCGGCGCGTCGACGGCGACGGCGGCCTCGACGGCCTCGACGGCCTCGACGACCGCGTCGCCGCCGCCCTCGTCGTCGCCGTCGCCGCGGACCGCGCGCGCCGCGTCGCCGGCGAGGAGCCGCGGCGGCGCGCAGGCGAGCTGTCCGCCGTCGGCGTCCAAAACCAAGACCCGGTCGCACCGGGACAGCGCGAGGCGCGAGTGCGAGCAGAGCACGACGCCGCAGGTCTCCCGCAGCGCGCCGAAAACGCACTTGTCCAGGAGATGCGCCGCGACGTTCGGGTCGACGGCGGCGAGCGGGTCGTCGAGCAGGCAGAGCGTCGGCCCGTCGGCGACGAGCGCCGCGTAGACGCATCGCGCGAGCGCGACGCGCGCCTTCTGCCCGCCGCTCAGGAGGACGCCCCGTTCCCCGAGGATCGCGCGCTCGCGGCCGGGCAGCCCGTCGAGGTCCGGCCCGAGCGCGCAGGCGTCGCACGCCCGCGCGAACGCGGCCGCGTCGTAGGCCTCGGCCGGCCCCGTCTGCGTCACGTTCTCCAGGAGCGTGCCCGCGACGATCCACGCCGTCTGCGGCGCGTAGGCGACCCTTCGCGCGGCCACCGCGGTCCCCGCCGCCGGCGCGAGCTCGCCCAGGACGCCGGCCAGCAACGTGCTCTTCCCGCTGCCGATGGCGCCGCCGACGCCGACGACGTCGCCCGGCGCCACGGAGCACGTCGCGCCGCGGACCGCGGGCTCGCTCCCGGGCCACGCGAGGGCGCAGCCGTCGAGCTCCAGGGACCCGTCCGCCGCGGCGACGGCGGGCCGCGGCGGCACGTCGAGCGACTCGAGAAAGGCCTGCATGCGCCGCGTCGCCACGAGGCACTCGGGCGCGGCCATCATGAAGTAGGCGCACCCGAAGGAGATGACCTGGCGGAGCGAGTTCAGGAGCCCGATGACCGCGCAGACGTCGCCGACGTTCAGCGCGTCGCCGCGGCGCGCGTAGAAGAAGGTCAAGAACGTCGCGAACGCGCTCACGCTCACCGTGCAGAAGTAGAGGCCCGACGTCACCGCGCGGCAGTGCTGCGCCGAGAGGATGGACGCCGCCTCCTGTTCGCGCACGGCCAGGATGCGCTCGAGGAAGCTGCCCTCCCACGCGAAGGCCTTGACCGCGAGGATGCCCGTGAGCGCCTCGGAGATCGTGCGGACGCGCGCGTCGGTCCGCGCGGCCGTCCGCGCGCGGAGCCGCTTGAAGACGAAGCCGAGCTTCGCCTGCAGGCCCACGGACGCGACGAGCACGCCGCAGCCCGCCGCCGCCGCCGCCCAGCCGACGACGTCCGCGAGGAGCGCCAGGCAATAGGCGAGGAGCACGGGCGACGCCCAGAGGCAGTGGATGAACGGCCCGAGGTTGTCGAAGCGCTGCGCGTCCGTCGTCACGAGCGACACGAGCCGCCCCGTCGTCGCGGCGCTCACCTCCGACGTCCGCGTGCGCAGCAGCTTGTCGTGGAGCACGACCGTGAGGCCCAGCCGCGCGTTCCAGCCGAGGCGCATGAGCATGTAAAAACACCAGTGGTGCGCCAGCATGTTCGCCAGCGCGGCGGCGACGACGGCCCCGCCCCAGGCCGCGCCCGCCGCCGCGCCGCCGCCGCGCGCGAGCCAGTTGACGAACGGTCTCAACAACGCCGCCTGCGTCACCACCGCGCCGAAGTCGACGAGGAAGAGGAGCCCGGACACGACGAGGTCGCGGCGGAACGCGCGGGCCAGCGCGCGCGCGAGGCTCGGCGCCGCGCCGCGCCGCTCGCGCGCCCAGGCGTCGCCGATGCGCCGCGCCTGCCGGGGCAGCCGGTCGCGCTCCGCGAGCCGCGGCAGGTCGCCCTCGACGAGCGGCCGCTCGAAGCCCACGCGAAAGAGCGGCAGCGCGAAGCGGAAGGTGAGCCGCGAAACCCAGCCGGCGGCGTCGAAGGGCGCGATGTCGTCGTCGTCGCTTTTGACGGCGCTGAAGGCTTTCGCCATTGCAATATGTACGCACGAGACGGCGCACGAGTCAGCGCTTCATAGGTGCGGTCGCACGAGACGGCGCACGAGTCAGCGCTTCATAGGTGCGGTCATCGTCGCCGCATGACTTCAGGAGTGCACATGAAGTGAAGGAAACTTGAACTTCAACTTTCCGGGACGTCTCCCAACACCAGCACCCCAAATTTCGAGGGGGCGCGCGGCGGCGACCGTCCGTCGCGCTTTTACTCGGAGTTCTCGTATCGGGGGAAGAAGACGTAGAAGAGGAGGATCTTGACGGCGACGACGACGGGGAAGAGCGCGCGGCCTACGACGTCGAGGCCTGGGCAGCAAAAGGGTGATTCAACGTCGCTTCAACGTGAGTGTTTCAAGCGCGCGCGTTCCGGAAAAAAAAACATCCACGCTTCGAGACCGTTCCGAGAGATGATCGCTCGTCCAAAAATCAGCCGAAACGAGCGGAAAACGGCCGAGATATGAGCCTTCGAAGTTGGGAATTTCGCACCCTTTTGCTGCCCTGGTCGAGGCGGAGGGACCGGTCGAGGGCCATGAAGTGCTCGCGGACCGCGTAGCGGGAGCCGATGACGGCGTAGGTCGCGCGCTCGAGGCGGCGGTCGATGGATTCGAGGAGCTGGAGGAACTCGGCGAGGCCGACGTCGCCGCGCTCGCTCCGCGGCGCGTTCGCCCAGACGTGGTCGAACGCGCGGGCCGAGCAGCAGACCTCGAAGCGGGACAGGAGCGCGCGGCAGCGCGCCGCGGTCAGCGGCTCGTCGGTGCCGTGGGCGCCCTCGGCCGTGTAGGCCTTGACGACGAAGCCGACGATCGCGTGGATCTTGGGCGCGTGCGCCGGCTCGGCGACGGGCACGTCGACCTCGACCTCGCCGGCGACCGTCGCGAGCTCGAGGGTCGACGCGCGCCGCTTCGCCGCCGGCGCGTCGACGCGCGCCGCGCCGCCGCCGCAGCAGCGGCGCGCCGCCGCCGCGGCGTCCGCGCGCGGGACCAGGGGCGCGTCCGCGGCGCGCGGCGCGGCGTCCTCGGCGAGCTCGAGGCCGCTGCGGTGGCGCTCGCCCGCGGGCCTGCGGTCCTCGGCCTCGACGCGCGCGATGAAGTCCGCGACGGCGTCGCCGTGCTGCCGCAGGTCCGCCTTGAACGCGCCCGCGGCCTTCTCGCGCGCGAGGTAGACGGACACGACCGCGTACTCCGCCGCGGACACGAAGACGAGGACGAAGGAGACGATGAGGTAGTCGAGGAGCCAGCAGTGGTACGAGATCTCCGGCAGCGACGAGTAGATGCTGTTGATGAGCGTCCGCTCGACGAGCAGCGTCATGCTCAGCAGGCCGACGCGGCCGGGCACGACGTGGCGGTCCACGAAGAAGCCCATGTAGGTGAAGCCGAGGAAGATGAGGTCGGGGATGATCGCGTTCACCTACGAGCCGCGGCGCGATCGACGGCGGCGCTTCGGGCGGAGGCGGCGCGATCCGCGCGTCTTCTCCGGGGCGCGGGCGCCGCGCGAAGTAGTAGTGCGAGTTCCGGCGGAAGGAGATCTCGCCGACGACGTTGTCCCAGTACTGGGTGTAGTTGCCGTGGCGGCTCGCCGCGACGGACGAGAAATAGCCGGACGTCCACTTCCGGACGTTGCGGCCGGGCGACGCGAAGCCGTCGCGGCCGCCCTCGACGATCCACGTCGTGTGCTCGAGCTCCGACGCCGCGTCGAGGGAGATGCCCGAGTCCGGGTCGTCGGCCGCGCCGCCCTGGGCGAGGAGGCGCACCTCGCTCGACGGCTCCATGTAACTCTCGAAGTTGACCGCGCAGACGTGCGTGTCGTAGGGCAGCTGGCCGAAGTGCATGTCGCACGTCAGCTCGAGCGACAGCATGGCCCTAAATCGCGAACGCGTCGCGCGGACATTGTTGGCGGCGGGACGCGGGGCGCCGCGCGTGAAGACGACGGTGCCGTCGGGGTAGAGGTAGAGGACGACGCCGTCGTAGTTGACGAGTTCCATCTCGCCCATGTTGTTGATGACGACGCCCGGGTGCCAGATGTCGCCGTAGTGCTCCAAGATGTCGATGCCCGTGTCGTAGCACCCCGCGCCGTCCCCGGCGTGGTATGCCAGCCGCGGGTCCCGCCATATGGTCCGCCAGTAGCCGAGCACCGTGAACCGCCGCGACACGGTGTTCACGCTCTTGAAGGAGCTGATCGCGAGCCGCACCTGGACCTGCGCGCGCCGCGCGCGTCGAGGCGCGCCGCGCGCGCGCGGGGGCGCACCTCGTCGGGCGGCGGGTCGGGGTCGCTGTAGTTGGCCCTCCCGGGGCGCACGCCCTTGTCGTAGACGGACGGGTCGGCGAGGGCCGCGAAGGCGTTCGACTTCGTCGGGCAGCTCTGCGCCGACGCCGAAGACGAGACGACGAGAAACGCGAGGGCGCAGCCCAGTGATGCCACCATTTCGGATCGATCGATAGCCAACCAACGAAGAAGCTCCCGGTTGAGGTGCACGATGACGCTGGTGAATCGTCGTTGATGCGCAAACGGCGCATGCCCACGCCAACCGTGTGATCCCGCCGCTCACGTCCCACAAACTCATAACAACAGCATGTCCTCCGCCATGCAGACCCCGCGCCCCGATTTGTCGAGCCCGAACCCCCTCGCGGCGGCCGTCACGTTCAACAGCGGCGCGTCGACGCGGCGGGCGCGCCGCAAGCGGCAGCTCTCGTTCCCGCCGTCCGGCGCGACGCCCTGCGCCGCGCTCGCGGCCGCGGAGGGCCCCTCGCCGGCCCTCGCCGTGACGACGACGTCGCGGCCGAAGAAGCGGCGGCGCCTCGTCAAGTTCGGCAAGGCGACGGTCGTCGGCCGCGCGACGAGTATGGACCGCGCGTGCACGCCGCCGGAGATCTTCGCCTGCGACGGCTGCGGGCGGACGCTCGAGTCGGGCCTGCGCGGCTTCGAGGTCTACGCGTCCTGCGCCGGCTGCGGCGACTACGACCTGTGCTTCGCGTGCTGCGACAACGGCGACGCGGCGCGCCGCGGCGACGAGCCGCCGGCCGCGGCGGCGCACGCCTGCGCGGACCCGCGCCTCGTCGTCGTCGACCGCAACCTCGACGTGCGGCCGGACCCCGCGCCCGCGGCGCTCTAGGCGCGGGCTCGGCGTAATTTTGCCACGGATGTTAAACGCCCCGTCGGCCGCCCGTCGCGTCACGCGCAGCCCGCGCCCGCCGCGCCGCCGGCGAGGACCTGGGTGATGGACACGTTCGCGTGGGCCTCGGCGAGCGCGCCGGCGCAGGCGACGTAGCACGCGCGGTCCGCGGTCGGCGGGTCGTCGGCGAAGGTCCGGCACCGGTCCCGCGCGGTCGCCGCGTCCGGCCCGAGGCGGCAGGGCCCCGGGTCCCGCGCGCAGGGCGCGGGGTCCGTCGGGTCGCAGGTCGCGAACTTGCGCGTCGCGGCCCAGTGCGCGGCGAGCCGCGCGTCGCGGTCGTCGGCGCCGTCGGGGAAGAAGGGCGCGAGGCACTCCAGGCCGTTCAGGCCGCCGGCCGGCGCGTCGGGCCAGCCTCCGAGAGACGCCGGGACGTCGAAGTCGACGAGCTCCTGGTGGAAGTAGCCGTTGTCGTTCGCGGACCGCGCGAGGACGACCGCGCGGCGGCCGAGGAGGCACGCAAGGGCCGCGAGGAGCGCGTCGTAGGCCGCCCAGGGCCGCCGCTTCCGGTCGTAGAAGGGCCCCGTGCCGCAGACGGCCGCGCACCAGTCTTCGGGCGCGCCGCGGCGGAGCGACGCCGCGTAGGCGGCCGGGTCCGACGCGCCGTCGTAGGCCGGCCGCGCGTCGCCGTCGCGGCCGCAGCGGCAGCCGTCCCCCCGGAGCAGCGCCGCCGCGTGGGCGTCGCCGACGCCCGCCGAGGGCCAGCGGGCGCGGAGCGCGCCGTAGAACGCGCCGTAGCCCGCGGAGGCCGCTATTGCGTCGAGCGCTTTTTCTCCGCCCGCGCGCGCCGCGACCTCGCGGACCATCTCCGCGAGGGCCGTCGTCCGCGTCAGCGACGCGAAGGGCCGGCTGAGGCGCATGAAGACGCCCGTGCCGCGCCAGAGGTTCGCCCAGGTCCCGCAGACCGGCGGGCAGCCCGACCGCGCCCACCGCGCGCCGCCGAACTGCTCGACCTCCGCGTAGGACCCGTCGCCGAGGGCGAGCGCCCGCGCCACGGCGGCGTCGTCGTTTCGCCAGCGCAGGAGCGCCTCGCGCGGCGGCGCGGCGCCGTCGTCCGCGGCGGCCAGCGCGAAGGGCACGCGGACGACGGCGAGCGGGCTCGTCCACGACGGCGCGGGACCGAAGCGCGCGCCCACCGTCGAGAAGGCGCCGTCCGCCGACGCGCGCGGCGCGCGGTAGCGCGCCGGCCGCGGCCAGCGCGACCGGCTCGCGCCGCCGACCCACCGCGCCTGCCGCGCCGGCGCCGCCTCGTAGTACCAGCCGGCGGCGAGGTACGGCGGCGGCGGCGCGTCGCCGCGCACGCCGCGGCTCGGGACGAGGCGGCCTTCGCGGGCCGCCGACGGCGCGTAGACGTAGTCGAGCGAGTCGTAGAGCGCGAGCAGCGTGCGATTCGAGTGGGGCCGCATGTGGGGGTAGACGGCCCGCAGGTAGGCGCGCACGGCGTCGCTGCGGACTTTCACGCGCGCCGGCGGCCCGCAGTCGTCCTTCCGCCCGACGCGGTGCCGCTCCGCCGCGCCGAGCGCCCACACGAGCGCAGCCCGAAGCCTAATCATCGCACCATTCTTATAAGCAGCCCTGCAACGAGACCTTCAACTTCGCTTCGACTTCTATATGCCCGTAATCCGCCGCGCTGAGGCGGCGGGGGCGCGCGGTGTACCCCCTAGTTGGCCTCGTTGATCTTGACGGCCTTGTCGAGGCAGGCGTCGGAGTCCATGTCCTCGAGGGCGTCGAAGAGGGAGCCCTTGCCGCCCTCGGGGAGGGCGACCTGGGGGTCGTTGGCCCAGGCGAGGATGGTGGCCTTGGGGATCTTGGCGGCGAGCATGCCCTTGCCGTAGGTGTCGGTCTCGAGGGACGCGCCGCACCAGTTGATGCGCTCGGAGAGCGCCTCGAAGGGCGACGCGGACGCGTGGACGCCGTTGTCGCCCGTGTCCGGCTCGGCCGCGAGGCCGAGGCTCCGCCAGGACTCGAGGACCTGCTTGCGGAGGCTGCCCGGCGCGGCCTCGGAGGGGTTCGTCGCGCCGAGGACCGTGCCGCGGAAGTCCTCCCACTTGAGCGCGGCCGTGGGCCACTCGACGACGTAGTAGTAGATGGCCGCGCTGGGCGCCGTGAACTTGCCGCGCATGGCCATGTAGAAGCCGTTGATGATGTAGATGCCGTCGACCTTGCCGCAGTAGAACCCGCCGCCGAACTTGATGAGCGTCTCGCCGCGCTTGAGCGTGGCCCACTTGGCGTCGAGGCCGTCGCCGTCGATGCCCAGCTTCTTGCAGCCGTCGGCGGCGTTGTAGACGCAGCCCTTGGCCAGGGCGTCCTTCCAGGCGAGGCCGAACTTGGCCTCGAACTCCTTGAGCGCCTTCGGCGACGGGCTCAGCTCCGCGGGCTTGAGCTTGACGGCCTTGGCGGCGATGGCGCCGTAGTGCGTGTCGATGAGCATGTCCGCATCGATCTTCGACCCGGGGATGAGGCCCTCGCGCAGCACGGTCATGCCCGCCTTCTCGAGGCCGCCCTTGACCAGCGCTTTGACGGGTTCCGTGACCGCGTGGGGCTTGATGAAGACGAAGGCGCTCGAGCTCTTCTTCGCCGCGCCGACCTCGAGGGACTCGAGGCGCGCGTTCTGCGCCTCGCACTTGGCCGACGTCGCGTGCGCGCTGAAGGCCGTGTAGCCCAGGAGCGCCGCGCCGGCGGCGAGGGCGTAGGTCGAGTTGTTCGCCTCGCAGGAAGCGCTCGGCACGGCGAGCGCCACGGGCGCCGACGCGGCGGCGGCGTAGCGCGCCTTGGCGGCCGTCAAGCGGAGCGCGCGCCCGAACATGCTTGCTATATCTGGCTGGGAGGAGCTGCTCGACGAGACGCGTCGACGTGCGAGGCTGCGTTGGCGAGTCGCCGATCTTGCTGCATCACGGGCTTTTTGCCGCGGGCAGCATGGACGCAGCCTGAGCCCAAGCGGACGCGGCTCGAGCGCGCGGTCCGCGCTATGGCGGAGTGGGAGACGGTGAGGCGCAAGAAGCGCGGCCGCGGCCGCGGCGCGCCGGCGCAGGGCTGCTGCGCCCACGCCGGTGACGACCGCGCGGATCCCGTGGCGCCGGCGTCCTGGGACGCGGACCAGGCCGCCCGCGTCGCGGCCCTGGAGAAGAGCGCCTGGTGCGGTCGCGCGCTCGACGCGCTGGTGCGCGCGGCGCCGGCGCCGGACCGCGTCGTCTGCTTCGGCCTCGGCTCCATCTTCGAGAGCCGGAACGCGCAGTGGCAGCTCGCGTTCCTCGAGCTCGCATCGCGCGCGTGCGGCGTCGGCGCCGAGGCCTACGACCCCATCCTCTGCGCCGCGGAGCGCGACGCCCTGCGGCGCCTGGGCGTCGGCGCGGGCGCGCCGCTCGGCGCGGGCGCGCCGCCGCCGCCGCCGCGCGCGCTCTACTTCATGCCCCACTGCCCCATGGCGCTCTACGCGGAGGTCCTGCGGCGCCACGCGCCGCGCCTCGACGGCCTCGTCATCGTCGGCAACTCCTTCGCGAGCTACGCGGCGCGCAAGATCGGCGACGACATGGACGCGGACATCGCCGCGGCGCTCGCGCGCGTCGTCGAGGTCGCCGCGGACCCGGGCCGCGACTCGGACCTCGAGCGGCCCTTCAACGACATGGCCATCATGAGCTTCCCGGCCCCGGCCGCGCCGACGTAAGTTTTGTCGAACACGGCAAGTTGCATCGATGTTGCCGCCGACGTTGTACGCCGCGCAATGGACGCCTCGAGACTTCGTAGCCCTCTGAACTTTTGAAAAGATGAGCAAGTTCTCGCGGTGGCTCGACGAGGTGCAGGACGAGGAGGCCGGCTTCGCCGGCGACGACGGCGCCGACGACGGTCTCTCGTTCCTGCCCGCCTGGGCGCGCAGCGCCGTGAGCTCCCTCGACGAGGGCCTCGACAGCTTCGAGGACTCGCTCGCGGCGCAGCAGGAGAAGTGGACGCCGCCCTGGCTCACGTCCGAGAACGTGCGCGAGTCCGCCCAGGCGACCGTCGAGGCGACGCGGCGCTTCCGCCTCTTCGTCGCGACGCTGCTGGCGGCGGGCGCGCTCTTCGTCGTCGCCTTCGTCGTCGGCCTGCCCGTGCTCGTGCTCCGGCCGCAGAAGTTCGCGCTCTGCTTCACGCTCGCGAGCCTGCTGTTCATGGCCGCCTTCGCCGCGCTCCGGGGGCCCGCGGCGCAGCTGCGGACGCTCTGCGAGCCGCGGCGGCTGCCGTTCACGGCGGCCTACGTCGCGACGATGGCCGCGACGCTCTGGGCCGCGTGCCTGCGGCGGAGCTACGTCTACACGGCGCTCTGCTCGGGCCTGCAGATGGTCACGCTCCTCTACTACCTCGGCACGTACGTGCCCGGCGGCCCGCGGGGCGTCCGGCTCTTCCTCCGCGCGGTCGCCAAGACCGCGGCGCTCCTGCTGAGGCCCCTCTGCTACGCGTGCTCCAAGTGCTGCCAGCAGCTGCTAACGTAGCGGGGGTCGGGGCCAAAAGGGGGCGGGGGGCGCGGCGGGGCGCGCGCGCTCACATGATCGCGCAGGCCTTGCAGCTCTTCTTGGAGCCCTTCTTGTCCTCCTCGTGGGTCGCGCCGCCGCAGATCGACGCCGTGATGTCGTGGTGGCTCGCGGCCTCGTCGGTCTTGCTGCCGCAGAGCACGAAGGAGCTGTCCTCCTCGGCGTCGTCCTTCGCCGGGGCCGCGGGCGCCGCGGGGGCCTTCGCCGCGGCCGCGGCGGGGTCCATGGCCGCGTGGGACGGCGCCGCGCGCACGGCGTCGCCGTGCTCCGCGACGCGGTCCGCGCGCTCCTTCTCGGACGCCTGCCGCGCGAGCTTCTGCGACCGCTTCCGCTCGCGCGCCGCGTCCGCGTCCTTCTGCTCCGTGGCGACGAGCTTCTCGTCGCGGGCCGCGTCCATGGCTTCGAGGGCCTTGGCCTGGTTCGCCGCGCGCTCGCGCTCCGCGGCCGCGTCGACGGCGGCGATGTCCGCGAGCTTCTCGGCGCGCGCCTCCTCGGCGGCCGACGACGCGCGGCGCCGGTTGCCCTTCTGCTCGATGTCCGCCGCCGCGTCGGAGATGGTCTCCGTGATGTCCGTGCCGGCGAGGGGCTTCTTGAGGCCCTCGGACGCGCGCTCGGCCTGCTCCGCGTCGGCGGCCTTCAGCGCCGCCTTCTGGTTCGCGGAGCGCTCGAGCTCCGTGTGCGCCGTCATCTTGGCGTCCTGGTGCATGCGCTCGAGGCGCTCGGCCTCCATGCCCTTGATGGCCTCGCCCTGGGCGGCGGTCCGCTCGGCAGCCAACGCGTCGTCGCGGTCCTTTGCCTCCTGGACGCGCTCCGCCTGCTCGGCGTCGGCGAGGGCCTTGACGGCCTTGGTCGTCGCGGTCTTCTCGAGCTCCTCGGTGCAGATGGCGTCGACGACGGCGGACGTGCGCTTCTCCGTGCCGTTCTCCTTGACGCGCTCGGCCTGCTCCGCCTCCGCGGCCTTCTTGGCCTTGCTCGTGTTCATCTTGCGCTCGCGGGCGGCGTCGGCGACGATGATCTCCTCGTCGCGGAGCTTCTCGTCGCGCGCGACGTCCATGGCGGCCAAAGCTTTCGCCTGGTTCGCCGCGCGCTCCTCCTCCGAAGCGGCGTCGACGGCCGCCGTCGCGGCCACTTTCTCCGCGCGCGCCTCCTCGGCCGCGGCCGACGCGCGGCGGCGGTTCGCCTTCTGCTCCAGCTCCGCCGAGGCGTCGGAGATCGTCTCCGTGATCTTGGTCCCGTCGAGCGGTTTCTTGAGGCCCTCGGACGCGCGCTCGGCCTGCTCCGCGTCCGCCGCTTTCAAGGCCGCCTTCTGGTTCGCGGAGCGCTCGAGCTCCGTGTGCGCCGTCATCTTGGCATCCTGGTGCATGCGCTCGAGCCGCTCCGCCTCCATGCCCTTGATCGCTTCTCCTTGCGCGGCGGCGCGCTCCGCCGCGAGGGCGTCGTCGCGGTCCTTGGCCTCCTGGACGCGTTCCGCCTGCTCGGCGTCGGCGAGGGCCTTGACGGCCTTGGTCGTCGCGGTCTTCTCGAGCTCCTCGGTGCAGATGGCGTCGACGAGCGCGGATTTGCGCTTCTCCGTGCCGGCCTCGGCGACGCGCGCGTCGCGCTCGGCGTCGGCGGCCTTCTTGGCGCGGATCGTGTTCATCTTGCGCTCGCGCGCCGCGTCGGCGGCCAGCGTCTCCTCGTCGCGGAGCTTCTCGTCGCGGGCCGCGTCCATGGCCGCCAGAGCCTTGGCCCGGTTCGCGGCGCGCTCCTCCTCGGAGGCGGCGTCGACGGCCGCCGTCGCGGCCATCTTCTCGGCGCGGGCCTCCTCGGCGGCCGTCGACGCGCGGCGGCGGTTCGCCTTCTGCTCCAGCTCCGCGGACGCGTCGGAGATGGTCGCCGCGATGTCGGTGCCGTCGAGGGGCTTCTTGACGCTCGTCCCCCGCGCGGCCCGCTCGGCGTCGGCGGCCTTCAGGGCGGCCCGCTGGTTCGCGGACCGCTCGGCGTCCGCCGCCTCGGCGGCCGCGGCGTCGCGCGCGACGCGGTCGGACCGCTCGGCCTCCATCGCTGCGAGCGCCTTCGACTGCGCGTCCGCGCGCTCCGCCGCCAGCGCGTCGTCGCGGTCCTTGGCGGCCTGGACGCGCTCGGCGCGCTCGGCCTCGGCGAGCGCCTTGACGGCCTTGGTCGTCGCGGTCTTCTCGAGCTCGTCGGCGCACACGGCCTCGGAGAGCTTCGACTTGCGCTTCGCGGTGCCGGCCTCGGCGACGCGCGCGGCGCGCTCGCCCTCGGCGGACGACGCCGCGGCGGCCTGGTTCGACCTGCGCTCCGCCGCGTGGGCCTCGTCCTGGGCCGCGAGGTGCGCGAGCTTCTCGGCGCGCGCCGCGTCCTGGGCCTCGAGCGCCCGGGCCTGGTTCGAGAGCCGCTCCCGGGCGTGGGCCTCGTCCTGGGCCGCGAGGTAGTCGAGCCGCTCCGTGCGCGCCACCTCGCTCGCCACCGCCGCGCTCATCCTAGTCGAGATTGATGGCGAACAGGCGCTCAGAATCGATGGATGGACGCGGAGGAAGTTTTATTGGGAGCGTGGGCTGCTAAGGTTGCCGTGCTTCTTTGGCCAATCTCTGCGGCATCTGGGCCATCGATTCGCAGCTGCGATCGACGCCCCGAGCGCACCCAGCCGATCGGAACCATGGCGCGCCTCATGAAAGCGAGCCTCTTCGCA
>Ga0257106_1000576_pt1 | contig 21150 bp, 40 predicted proteins | sample LP_taG_3_FD_190177 | JGI IMG/M metagenome (GOLD analysis project Ga0257106, IMG submission 190177) | Marine microbial communities from Northeast Subartic Pacific Ocean, Canada - LP_J_2011_P26_10m | ecosystem: Environmental > Aquatic > Marine > Oceanic | place: Canada: Northeast Subartic Pacific...
TTACGAGTGTATTTCTTTTTATTTTTATACACATTTGGCTTCATAGCATCATATATTTCTTTCATTGTTGTTTTTATTGTTTTCATCTACCACGAAAAGCCCATACTGATCAAGTATGAGCTATTAGTTTCGTCAGTTGGGTTTATATCAACTTGTTACGTAAGTTAGACCTTTGTAGTTAAACCATGAGTTTATGTTGTCTGGTATACTATCTATAGTGTAACCTTTTAATAATTTGCCATCTAATCTCATTAGAGACCTGTCGCTTGGGTAAAATTTAATTGTTTTCATATTGTTATTATCCGTTAGTATTCGTATTTAGTTTGTATTTTTTAATTAATGCTCTTACTTCTGCACCTAATTCTTGATCATTAGGACATTTAATAGTTAGTTCTCTGACTACTATTCCTACTGTTGCTAGTAAAGACTTTTCTTCTTCTCTATGTTCTTCCATAAAATCCCATTCTCTATCTCTATTCATTTTCTATACTTAAATTTATTATTAATTCACCTTCATATATTTTTCTTGCTTGGCTTAGTGAGTATGTCCACTTCTGCCACTCTGTTCCACATTTCTGTGTCCAACCGTAGATACCATCTTGTATATCTTGAGCGATTGCTTCTATTTTTTGTTGTTCAGTCATTATTTCTAAAATTTAATTCTTCTACGTTTTCAGTTGTAGCACATTGGCCTTCATCTTTCAATATCATTTGTAAGCTTAATATTGTATAGTTTATCACTAAATTATATTCTTCGTATACATATTTAGGAATGTCGTTGGACATTGAGTAATCATACTCTAAAAAGTTTTGCAGATTGTATAGATTATCTAATACTTTTTCTATACTAGGAATACAATTTATTTTATGATTATAAGTTATTTCTTGAGCTTTATAGTGATTAACACTTAGTAATAAAGCTATACTAATTATAATTCTTTTCATAATTATATTTTATTGGTAAGCTGGACAAGCATTATAGTGATGAGCACGAGCAATAATTTTACCGTTAAATTTCTTTTTAACTCCTGATTTATGAGCTGTTTGCATAGTTGAGCAAGATGTTGCTATTGCTACTAATACTATCATTAGTATTCCTGTAATTGACGTAATCGCCGTTTTTTCTGATTTATTCATATTTATTTTATTTTATATTATTATTATCTATTAGTGTTCGTGTTTAGTTTGTATTAAAAGTTATCTACCAATGTTCCATCAGGTAAATGCTTGTAATAATCTTCAATGAATATATAAGTTTCTTCAATAATTTCATTCCAATTTTCAGCCTGAGATTGAGTAAGTTTACCGTTTTCAAGATCTTCCCACATTTCTAATTGCATTTGAGACAAGTTTAACATAGCGTAACATAGTTGATCAGAAGGATAATTCTTATTACTTGTTGAAGACATTAGTGCAAATGCACCTATAGTCATTATTATTTTTTTCATATTTAGTTATTTGTTTAAGACTACTTGTGTAGTTTCGAGTATTAAACTCTCATCAGTTAAACTTATTCATCACATTGTAGCTTCATAATGTTTAGTATAATGCCTGAGTAAGAATCTTGATCGTCAAACATTTCATTGTTAGTTTCAGAGTAACCATTTGACATCATCACATCATCTAACTCGTTACCGAGCTTTGACCACATTGAGTTTAGTACTTTATCGACAATTGCTTGATTGTATTTTTTGTTAAGCTTTAGCTTATGTTGTTTTATATTCATATTATTATTATCTATTATTTGTCGTATTTAGTTTGTAACGACATCTGTTATTATTATTAGTATTGAGCAAATTAATATTGCTAAGAATAGTTTATGTTCTTTATTCATAGTATTTGATTTAGTATTTCGTAAACATCATCTTGTTGTGATTTATCGAGTGACATAAAGACACCATTAGCTTCACCGGGATAATTGAGTACATGATTTATAGATTGTTGAGTCATTTCTGTTTGATGAACATACTTGTCCATTTCGTCAAAAGCTTTTTGCCATGACCAGTTTGAAGGAGAATTTGAGTGATACATATTATTTATTTTATTTAGTTTATATTATTATTATCTTACGACTATCGTAATTAGTTTGTAACTGAGTGAGAAATCGAATCTCACTAAAAACCATTTCAGTTATGTGTTGAGTAATATATTCGTTATATTTATAGTCTCTAAAGTATTACTATCAACTAAGACTTAATTATATGTTCACATTATTTAGAGTCGCTAAAGTATAATTATCAACTACGACTTTTAGTTTTAAGACTGAGTACTTAATTCTCTACAGAATTTTGGAACAGTATTACTATTTGTATAAGATTTGTACTGTTGAAAGCAAGACATTGATTCGAACTTTTCTTGAAATGTTGAGTAGATTTCATCATGATCATAAGTGAATGTGACTTCTTTCTTATTAGTAAATGTAATTACTGTATTTGTACCGAGTAAAGATTTTCTTATTACGAATCTTTTTGTTGTTAAGTTATTAGTTTTCATATATTTATTATTTATTTAGTTTAGTTATTATTATTATCTGTTTGTTGTCGTATTTAGTTTGTATAAGTGTATATTTATTTAGTTATTATTATTAGTTGTTAAGTGCATCGCACATACTCTTATAATCTTACATTATATATATTAAGAATATTAATTCATAAGTGATAAAGATTATTGGTAGTATTATATCGATTGATGTTAGTTTATTTATTATAGTCATAGTTATTAGTTTATATATATTAGTTTTATTAAAGTATTAATTAACATTTGTTTATCTTCATTTGAATTATATTCACAATCAATTTCTACAAATTCATTTACTTGTTTTTGTATTTCTTTTTTACTTACATAATTTGATTCAAATTGAAAGTGGTTTATAGTATCGTCATTAAAGTATTTCATATTATTTATTTATTAGTTACATATATATTATCTAAACTATGTCGTATATAGTTTGTATAGAAAAATCAAAACGTTCTATCATCGTCGGAAATTCGTGGACGCAATATCGTATCGATTATTCGTATATATGCAAAACAAAATTTCAAAAATCGGGGAAACCCCGGGAAAAAATTGTGAATTCTCTTTAAAAAACAAAATAAAATTTTAATATTGCAGTACTTTACTTATATACATCTAAGAAAGGTGACATTTACCCCCTAGAGCTATAGAATAAGGGGCATTTGTCACCCCTAGCTTAAGTAAATCCACTTATTTATGTGTGATAAAGTATAATTAGGTGAAAAACCAAAGAAATTAACAAAAAACTCAAGTATATGCCGATAATAACGTCTTATCCTTTTAAGCAAGCTCCATTAAATCCAGGTGATGAGATAATAATATCAGACTCTCAGAGTAATGATCCAAGGCTTAAGACTAAAATAACTAATTTAAAGGCAATAGGTAGTTTTTCAAGTGACTCTTTTGATTTTACTCAAGGTGTACCTTCTGATACGTGGAATATTAAACATGATTTAGATAAGTTTCCTTCAGTAACAGTAGTAAATGAGTCAAAAGAAGTAATGATAGGTAATATACAATACATAGATAAAGATAATATAACAATAACGTTTAGCGCGCCTTTCTCAGGATACGCATATTTAAACTAATATAATGGCAATAAATTTTTTAGACAATATTCAGCTTAATCAGAACCAGCTTTTAGGTGCTAGATTAGAAAATGTAACATCGGATCCAGGCTCAGCTCTTGGAGGAGATATAATATTCAATAGTACTAGTAATATATTAAAATATTACAATGGTTCAGCTTGGATTAGCTTAACAGCTGATACTCAAGGAATGGTAAATTTTTCTGTAACAGGCGATAGTTCTACTACTCAAACTATTACAAACGGAGGAGATATATTATTCCAAGGTGGTACAGGTATTACTACAAGCACGTCATCAGCCGGCACTCTTGAAAAGAAAGTAACTATTGTAAATAGTCAACCTTTTAACGGTTTAACTTTAGCCTCGACAACAGGTAATGCCTCTACTATATCGGATGAAGGCACTATAACTATTGCAGCTGGTACAGGTATTACAACTACTAATAATGCTTCTGGTACTGTAACTATTGCAGCTACAGGATCTGGATCAATGAGTGATTTTATACTTTCTGGTGATAGTGGTACTAATCAAACGATATCAGATGGTAATACATTAAATATAGCAGGTGGTACTAATATAACGACAGTTGTAGGTGCAACAGATAAAGTTACAGTAAATTTAGATGATAATATTACTCTAGCTGGTGATTTAACTGTTACTGGTGGTGATATAACTTTAGGTGGTACAGGTCGTATTCAAGGTGTAGACACAGTTACAGATGGTACAGATGCCGCTAACAAAACTTATGTTGATAATTCTGTAGTTGGTAACTTAATATTCCAAGGTGGCTATAACGCTGCTACTAATACACCAGATCTTGATTCATCTCCATCAAATACTATTAAAAAAGGTTGGTCATATGTTGTAACAGTAGCTGGTAACTTCTTTACTGAAGCAGTTGAAGTAGGTGATTTCTTAATCGCGCAGCAAGATGCTCCAACTGCACTAGCAAACTGGGTAACTGTTCAAAATAATGTTGATTTAGCAACAGCAGCAACAGTTGGTATTGGCAATGTTAATGTTAATGCCGCGAATACTAATAAAGGTGGTTTAACTTTAAGTTACTCTTCAGGTACAGGTACAGTAGGCGTAGATATAGCTGGTCAAGATTCCATAGCCGCTATAACTGAAATGCAATTTTTAGTATTTGATTCGGCTGATACTGGTGTAAATGGCAAGCTAGATATTGGTTCTTTATCAACATATGTAAATACGGTAAATTCAAAAAAATTAACAACTACCAGCCAGACTACGCATACATTTACACACAACTTAAATACATTTGATGTTATAGTACAACTATATGATACTTCAAGTAAAGAAACAGTGTATGCAAATGTAGATAGAACAAGTGTCGATGTTGTTACAGCTACAACGGCAGCTGCAGCTTCTTTAACTGCATTAATAACAAAAATAGGATAAAAAAAATTAAATTAAATTAAATGGCAATAAACTTTTTAAATGGCATAGCTGTTAGTGGTGCTAGTACTTTTTCTAGCGCACTAACCCTATCTAGTGTTGCGGAAGCAGGCGAAGAAACAGTAAGTGCTTTGTTTGAAGAGTCTGGAGTTGTTAAGAAAAAAAGCTTAGGTACTAATGCTTTTACTAGCACTACAATACCTACAAACGCAGTTCTTACTTCAGGCAACCAAACAGTAGCTGGTATTAAAACTTTTAGCAGTGACTTAAAAGTTAGTACTGGATCTATAGCTGTAGGTAATATAAGTAATTCTGCTACCGACGGCAGAATAGATGCTTCAAACGATGTTGTAGCTTTTTCTACGTCTGATATTAGATTAAAAAACAATATCAAAACTATTGATAACGCTTTAGATAAAGTAAATAGTATACAAGGTATAGAGTTTGATTGGATAGAGAAAGAAAAGATTCATGGCAATAGTGGACATGATATAGGCGTTATAGCTCAAGAAATAGAGAAAATACTACCAGACGTAGTTACCACTAGAGATAGCGGTTATAAAGCTGTTAAGTATGAAAAAATTGTACCATTACTAATAGAAGCTATAAAAGAATTAACTAACGAAGTTAACGAATTAAAAAATAAATAATGGCTCTACCAACATCAGGTCCGTTATCCATGAGTGCTATAGCTACAGAGTTTAGTCAAGCAAGCTCTAATATGTCTTTATATACTTTTGGCTCTACGTTACCAACACCTACAGTGACTAGTAATATAGAACTAGCTAATGATTTTTATGGTCAATCAGCTAGTAGTTGCACTTCTTTTTCTGGTAGTGAGCAGTCAAAAGAAGCTTGTGAACTAGATCCAGAAATTATTTATTTTCATAACGGCTCTGGTACTTATCCAGTACCTGGAGATAATGTTTTTGTCGATAGCAGTTGCGAAGAACCTCTTGAAGGAGGCTCTTATAAAATGGCTAGTGGAAATGTAATGGTAATTGGAGAAGGTGGAGAAGTATCAGAAACTTTCTCATGCTAGTAAAAAAATTAAAAAATAAGAATAAGTAAAATTCACTCATAATATGTGAGTACTATAAATAAGCGCGTAAACAAATTAAAAAAATAAATCATGATCAAAAATACAGAAGATGGAGCCAGCTTTAGAATATTAGGTATTGGAAAGTTATCTGAAGGGCAAAAAAAAAGAAGAGCTAAAAGGGACGAGAAGAAAAACTCAGGCAGAAAAAGAATTAAACTAAAGAGAAAAGGCAAAAAAGAACAAGCTGAAGATGCTAAAAAAGGGTTTCTAGCAGGAGCCAAGAAGCTAAAAGATAGTACCAAAACAGCTGAAGCAAGTACTAAAACACCTACTGATGCTAAAGCTAAAGCAAGCACTAAAACAGCGTCAGCTGGTAAAGAAGATGGAGCTAGTGCTTTTCTTTGGATGGGCAAGAAAAACAAAGCTCAAAAAGCAAGACAAAAAAGAAGAGGTCAAAAAAAGAAAGACAAAGATCAATTTGGAGGTGGTAAAAAAGGCAGAGCAGCTAAAGCGGCTTTTATAGCTGAAAAAGCTGCAGAAGCACAAATGAATAGAGCTGGTAAGAGTATGTCCTCGTCAAGTGAAGGAGAGGAAAAACCAATGGATGTGAACAGTGGAGCTAGCATGAGATCAAGAACTAACATGGCTGTCCCAGCTAAAAAGTTAATGAAAATACAGTACGGGTCTTCTATGAAAGATAATGATTATGGAGCTTCTATGTACGGTAAAAAGCATGGATCTTCTATGAACGCATATCAAGATAAAGAAGCATCGATGGATGATTACTCTCACGAGAAGAAATTAAAAGCTGATGGAAGGTATGAAGCTGCTCATGGAAAGATGGCTAACGCTAAAAACGATTTTAACCACGCTCATGCATTAAAAAAAGATGCTAAGCACGACGCTAAAGGCAGACATTCTATCATGAAGCACATGAGGGGGTTTAAATAATGAGTTTAAAAACTAACAGATACGGAGCAAGTCAAAGAAATGGGCTTACTCCTGGCGGTAAGACAAATAGGTCTATGACTAATTTAGGCACTAAAACCATTAATGCGGCTGCTAATTCAAACCAAAAGCCACAATACAGTGGATCAGGTGATAATTACAGAGATGCGAATAATAATAAGGTTTCAGGACTTCAAGTTGATGAAGGTAGATTGTCTTCTGTTGTTAGAAAATCACCTGAAAGACCTCACGTTGTGGCTAGCCCTGGCGCTCTTAAAAATCAAGGTGGTATAACTGAAAAGCTTTATTTAGATGGTAAGCCTGAAATGAAAGCAATGAGAAGAGGAGAAAAACTTACTCCTGCCAAGAAAGCAATGAAAAGAGGTGAAAAGCTTATTCCTATTAAAAAAGCAATGAGAGGTGAAAAGCTTATTCCTGCTAAAAAAGCAATGAAGACAGATGTTAAGAAAGGTAAACCAACTGCACAAGCTATTGTCATTGACATGAGTAATAAAAAATCTAAAACTTAATAAATAAATTATGCCTGTAATATACACTTTCCCAACAAAAGTAACTCCCTTGGGGTCTGATTTAGTACTTATATCAGATTCAGAAGAAAGTTTAGCCACTAAAAACGCTACAATATCATCACTTGTTACTTCAAATGCTATTGATGTAGTGGATACTGTTACAGCTTCAGGTTCTGGAATAACGGCTAGTCCTAATAAAGGCAATGTTGTTATATCAAACACAGGTGTTACATCTTTAACAGCTGGAGCTAATATATCTTTATCTGGATCTACCGGCGCTATTACAATAGGAACAACTGTTCCTTCTGGATTAGAATATTCTGGAACTTGGGATGCCAATACTAACAATCCGACATTAGCGAGTGGTGTAGGCACAACAGGCACATTTTATATAGTTGCAGCTTCAGGTTCAACTAATTTAGATGGAATTACAGACTGGAAAGTTGGTGACTGGGCTATATTTGTAGAATCAGGAGCTACTGATACTTGGCAAAAAGTAGATAACACTTCTGTGTTAAATGGATCTGGAACAACTGGTAAAATACCAAAGTGGTCAAATTCAAATACTTTAACTGATAGCGTTATAAATGAAAATAACTCTAACATAGGTATTGGAGTTAGTATCCCTGATGATAAGCTACATGTAGTTGGAGATGTTAGAGTAGCTAGTACATCGCCAATAATTAAGTTTGATGAAACAGATACAACTGACGAAAATTGGGCTTTAATTAATAGCGGTGGAAGGTTGTCTATTAGAACTTCAAATGACGCTTTTAGCTCTTATAATACTAAAGTCACTATTAAACAAGATGGCAACGTTGGTATTGGAGCTACTAATCCATTAGCTGCATTACAAATAAATAACACTAGCGCAAAAGTAAGATTTTTCGACGCATCAGATTTCTTTTATACAGAATACGGTAGAGATGGAATAGATGCTTATTCAAGCACGGGCGGTACTGCACCTATATTTTTTAAAACAGGTGGAGTAGAAAAAATTCGTATTAGCTCTACAGGTAGCTTAGGTATCGGAACAGCTAATCCTACTGAAAAATTGGAAGTATCAGGTAATTTAAAATTAAATTATCCTACAAATAGTGGAAGTGTCATGTTGATGCCTAATGCGACAAACAATTCTCAATATTCTTTAATACTACCTAGTATTCCTTCTAGCAGCGATGGTAGTAAATTTTTGCAACTACCATCTAGTACAACTGGACTTCAACAGTTTCAATTAGAGTGGGCAGATCCAAGACTTCAGGTTGCCACTAATATTAATAAAACAAGAAGTTTAAATCCAGGTAGTGGTATTAGTATGACATCTACTGATAATGGTTTAAATGTTGAAATTAGTAGTACTGGAGGGCCAGGAACAGGAACATTAAACGCTTTTCCGTATTGGAATACTACTTCATCTTTAGGTAGTTCACAATTAACAAGACCCAACGCCAATCAACTTCAAATAGTAAATGGTTCGTTAATAATTTCAAATGGAGCTATAGCTCTTAAATCAGGATCAGGCCCAAGTGTTACTTTAGGTAGTCCTTCAAACGTAGGTACTAATTATATGATTAAATTACCACAAATACCTACCGTTGCTGCAGGATATACTGGAGGTATGGGTCTTAAGTTGCCTGACACTTTAGGATCATCTCCTTTTCAACTAGAATGGCAACAACCAAATACTAAATTTAAAGATGTTAATAGTAGACCTTTTATTGATGGTAATTTAAGTGGAGGTATTAGTATGCAACAAAGTACTGGACCTACTATAAAACTAGAAGCAACGACTAATTCAGGAGCTGCTACTACTTATTTACTACCACCTGCCAGTCAAAGTGTAGCAGGTTATGTTTTAACTATGCCAACTGGAACAATAACTTCACCTTATCAATTAGCATGGACTAATGCATCTTCAGTAACAAGTACAAACAATGTAACAGCTTCAGCAAATTCGCTTAACCTTCAAGGTAGTAGTAGTGTAGCTCCTACGTATGGAGCGCCATTAAATATAAGCAGTTCTGGAGGTAGTGGATCAGGTGCTCAAACAGCTATATATATTGATCAAGCAGCCGCTGCAAACCCGAGTGGTTCTCAAGGTGTGAGAATGAATTTCAAAACTGCATCTGTTGGTATTTTAGTTACTAATGCAGACTCTCAATTTGCAAGAGTTGCTGATTTTAGAAATGCGAGCAACCAAGTCGTAGGAACTATATCTTGCACATCTTTAGCTACTACTTATGCTACATCATCAGATTACAGAATAAAAGAAAATGTAGTTGATATGACAGGAGCCGTTGAAAGAGTTAAACAGCTAAAACCAAGTAGATTTAATTTCACAACAGATCCAAGTAAAACTGTAGATGGATTCTTAGCTCATGAGGCTCAAGAAGTAGTTCCAGAGTCAGTAACAGGAGTAAAAGATGCTTTATACTCTAATGGATATCCTTTATTACAAGGTATAGACCAAAGTAAAATAGTACCACTATTAACAGGTGCACTAAAAGAATTAATAGCAAGAATTGAAGTTCTAGAAGCTAAAATTGAAGTTCTAGAAGCTAAATAACCAAATTATCAAGTGATAATATAAATAACCAACGTTTAACTTAAAACCAAAATACAATGACGTTTTTATATACCAGCACTAATACGTGGTCTAGTGCACCACAACCAACAGAAGATACCATTAAATATTGGAAACATATTTCAAGTAAGAAAAACTGGAGAATAGTTCAATTACCTAATGGATTTTTACAAACCGAATATAACAGCATTGATAATCCAGAAGTATGGATCGATGTTACCAGAAGAGAAACACTAGGTGGAGCAGAACAAGCGATAGATAGTTCTATTGAACATTATGCTAAGAAACTAGAGTTTACCAATGGACCGAAAGTAATTAAAACCTTCGAATAATATTCAAAATCAATTATATCAAATTAAATTAAATGCAAGAATTAAAGTTAGTTAAAAATCTGGCTTTTGGTGATGGTGCCAGAAGTCAGATATTAACTGGAGTTGAAAAACTTACTAATGCAGTAGGGTCAACTTTAGGAGCAAGTGGTAAATGTGTTATATTAGAAGATGCAAATGGCATGCCACAGATAACAAAAGATGGAGTAACAGTGGCTAATGCAGTTACATTACAAGACTCTTTAGAAAATATTGGAGCTACGTTAATAAAACAAGCAGCACAAAGAACAGTATCAGATGCTGGCGACGGCACTACAACTGCTACGGTTTTAGCAAAAGCTATTTTAGATGAAGCTTACAAACATAGCGAATTAGATACTTCAAGAGAATTAAAAGAAGGTATTGACTCAGGTGTTAAAAAAGTTATAGCTTATTTAGAAAAAACATCAAAGAAAGTAAAAGGTAAAAAAATAGATCAAGTGGCTACAATATCAGCCAATAACGATAAAAAGCTTGGGAAGATCATAGGGGAAGCATTTAGATTAGTAGATGAAACAGGTATTGTTATGATGGAAACAAACGAACAACCTGAGACAATAGTTGAGCTAATAGAAGGCGTACAATATGATCAGCCATTGAAAAACAACCACTTTATTACCAACAATGAAAAGGGCACGGCTGAACTTGAAAATCCGTTGATTCTAATTGTAGAGTCAGTAATACCCAACGTGCGGAAGATTCAGTCAGTTCTTGAACATGTAATAAAGACAGGTAAAAGTTTGCTTATAATAGCAGATGTTGACCCGCAGGTAGTTTCAGCACTTTCAATGAACAAAGTAAAAGGAAACATAAAGGTTAACATTATAGATGCACCGGTTTATGGTATTAGTAAAAAGGATACTCTAAATGATTTATGCGCGGTTACTGGTGCTACACTTATTAATGAAGATCTAGGTGATGACATGGACATAATAAGTCCAGAGCATTTAGGTAGCTGTTTAAAAGTTATAACTAATCACGAGGAGACAATAATGAAGGTTGATTTATCTAATAATAAAGATGTTGAAGATATAACTAACTTATTAGAAGCTCAAATAAAAGAAACTAAAAATCCAAATTTAATTATTAGACTAGAAAGACGTTTAGCTAAATTAAAAGCTAAAGTTGCTACAGTTAAAATTGGCGCTAACTCTGAAATAGAATTAAAAGAAAAAAGAGATAGAGTAGAAGATGCTATTTGTGCTACAAAAGCTGCGATCAAAGAAGGTATAGTGCCAGGAGGCGGTATAGCTTTATTAAACGCTGCACAGCAATTAAAACCAATGTCAATAGGCGAAGAAGTACTTTACTGTGCTATTAAAGAGCCTTATAAATTGATACTTAAAAATGCTGGCGTTGAAGATTATAAAACACCAGAAGTAAAAGGCATGGGATTGGATGTGGTTACAGGAAATACGGTTGATATGGTAAAAGCCGGAATTATAGATCCTTTGCTAGTTACTAAAAGTGCGCTAATGAACGCAGCCTCAGTAGCCACAACAATATTATCTACTGATTGTGTTATTAATAATGTTAGAGCATGAAAGCAGTAGGTAAATTTATAGTTATAGATCCAGTCAAGGAAACTGATGTAACTACAAAAGGTGGTTTAATCTTAGCTGAAAAGCAAAGAGAAGATATTAGATATAGAAGAGCTAAAGTCATAGAACCTGGCTCTGAAGTATCTGTATTAAAAAAAGGTGATGAAATTTATTATGATAAATCAGCTGGATTTAATATTGAAATAAATAAAGAAGAATATAAAGTTATTAAAGAGTTTGATGTAGTTATTATACTATGAGAAAGTTAACGTCTAGTGATTTAAAAGAACTAGGTTTACTTAAACATTATAGAATAATTAGAAAATGGGCTTGTAAAACTAATAACTTAAATGATGCAGAATTAGAATTACTAATATATCTTGATGCTATGGATATGTTTACTAAAGATGATTTTATAAAAGGTACGTACTCATTCAGCTGGGATAATAGGCGCTGGAACAAATTATTGAAACAAGGGTGGATTATAGTGTGGAGAAAAAGAAACCACACCACTCAAAAATATCACATATATAAAGTTTCCTACAAGTGCAAACAGCTGATAAGTCGCATGTACCGTGTAATATTAGGCGAAGAAGATATGCCTACTAAAAAATTAGAAAAAATTAATAGATATAGTTATAAGGTAATTACTAAATCAATAGATTACGTTAATAAAGATAAAAAAAGATAATATGGCTTACAAACAACCTAAAAAAACACCAATGCATAATGATGGTGCTTCAGAACCTATTACTTTAGCCGTATTAGCTGCTTTAAAAGGTGCTAAATTAATAGCAGGCTTAGTTAAAGGTGGAAAAGCCTTGGCAGCTGGAGCAAAAGCTGCTAAAGGAGCTGGACTATTAGCTAAGGCAGGTAAAGGAGGTAAACTATTAACCAAAGCAGGTAAAGTTGCAACAAAAGCAGGAAAAGTTGGTAGTAAAACTAAAAAAGGAACAAGGTTGTTAAATAAAAGTAAAAATATTATAAACAAAGTAGATAAAGTTAAAGAGAAAGGTAGTAAGCTTATTGAAAAAAGCAACCAAATGAAACAAAAAGCCCAAAAAATAGGGGGGAAATTAGATAAAACCATCAAAAACGTCCAGCAAGGAACTAGCAAAGGCCAAGTTAAAATTGATAAAATATTCGGTAAAGTAGAAAAAGCTACAGGTGGCAAGTTAGGAAATGTTGATGAAATGAAAGAAAAAGCAGGACAAGGAATAGCATCGAAAGTTGGGGATAGTACAACTAAAGGCATAGCAAAAATTCAAGAAAATAATTCACCTGCTGATCCAGATCAGTTTAGAAAAAATGAAGATAGCCCAACAATGCCTCAAGGCCATAGTTATACTAATCCTTCAGGCGTCAGTATGAGTAAAAAATATGGAGCTTCAAGCACCCAGATACAGCAAGGAACTGAAGCTTCTGGCAATGTTCCAGCTACCATGACTAATATGACATCAGGAACAGCTTTAGATCCTAGTAATATAAGAAAACAGACTAGTGTACACAAGTTTTTAAATAATTTTGAAGCTAACGCAAACGTTGGAGGAATAAATATACCTTTAGGTCCTTTAACTAGATTAACACACGCTCTTGCTACAACAAAAATTGACGCTGTTAAAAAAGAAAGGTATAAAAAAAGATTAGCTGAAATAGAAAAAAGCAAACCTATATCGGGAAGAAAGCTGTCTGCTCAAGTAGAAGCCAATACCGATAAAATGAGTAAAATTGCTAAAAACATAAAAATAGATACTAAACAAAAAGCCCCAATAAAATCTGGCTCATTAAATTTAGGTAAACAATTAAAATTAAAAAAATAATAATCATGCCAAGTTACGGACAAAGTCAACAACCAGCAGGTAAAGTCTTATTAGATAAATGTAAGCCTGTTGTAGGAACTAGAATTATGAAAAGTAATAATTCTACTATAACACCTGGATTAAAACAGATAGATAATATACCTTATAAAGGAAACGCAGTAATAAACGCAAATAGATAATGGATATGGAAGATTTGAAGTTGTATTTACTTAATGCATCTTCATTTGCTTTAGCTACGTTAAACTGGGTAGAGCCAATGTTAGAAATTTTACTATTAGCTTTAACTATAGGTTATACTATACACAAATGGCTATTATTACATAAAAAGAAATAAAATGGCAGAAATACCTCAATCGCAAGATCCTAATGCAAACGCACTAACTCCAGGCGCAAACAATAGCATGGCCCAAATACCACAAAACATGCAAAGTGAAGCTGAGTCTAATTTCGCAAGCAACACTGGATGGAATTATAACTGGAAAAGTGATAAAAATAACTACAACGTCAGCAATAGTGGGGAAGTTAGTGTTGGAATGGATGACCCAAGGTTTAATCCAAATATTGATGATCCAAGAAAAAAAAGATCTGTTTTTTTAAACAAAAGCGCAGAATCAAATAAAAATCCTTTTGCAAATCTTGCACAGGACAAATTGAATAATTTTAATAATGAAACTAAAAATATACAAATAAGAAAATCAATGGACATGAATAATATGGATAATAGATATGCTTTGTCACAAGATCAAGCAGGAACTACTAATGCTGGTAGTGATATGACAGGTGATGATATGACAGGTGATGATATGGCAATCGGTGGTGGAACTTCTAATACTCCATTTATACCTACAGACCCTATGAATAATCCAGGAACAAACGGCACTGGTTCTGCAAACCCTACTTTTTCAAGTACAGATGTTAATAATATAAGAGGAATTAATCAAGGTGCACCAATGAGTATGATTAATAAATATGGATCATCAAGAATTAAAAATAGAAAAAAATGAGATTAATAAAAGAAATTATAATACATTGTTCCGCCACTAGAGAAGGACAGCAGGTTTCAGTTGATACTATTAAAGACTGGCACTTAGCTAAAGGTTGGAATAACATAGGTTATCATTTTTATATTGATTTAGATGGAAAAATAAACAAAGGTCGTGATATTGATAAAATAGGCGCCCATTGTAAAGGTCACAATCGTAATTCCATAGGCATTTGTTATTGCGGAGGTGTAGAGAGTGATGGTAAGACACCAAAGGACACTAGAACAGGAGTACAAAAAGAAAGTCTGTTACACGTCCTTAAAACATTAAAGGCGATGTATCCAGATGCTATTATTTATTCACACAATGAGTTTGCTAACAAAGCATGCCCATCATTTGACGCAACAAGAGAGTATGAAGATATCTGAAAACACAGAATTTAAAATTGATATAAAAACAGTAATAGGTATAATCATGTTAACAACAACTTTAGTTGGTATGTACTATACATTACAAGACGATATTGATTTAGCGAAAAGAATGCCGCCTACAGAAGTTAAGAGATTAGAATATGATTTAAAAGAAAAATGGAATCATGCTAATATAGAAGATCTAAAAGAAAGAGTTGATATGATGGAGCAGATGAATGATATACTTTCTGAAGAAATTAAAGTGCTTTCTACATTAGTAAAAGATGGCACAAAGACTGATGGTAAACTAGATGAATTAGCTAAACAAGTTTTAGCATTAAAATCAAAAAAACGTAGATAATGGCTGAAGAATTCAAACCCCATATGATGTATAAAGACTGTAAAGAAGTAATGGCTAAAACCATGAAAAAACATTTGTCCTTAAAGAAAAAGGGTTATGACCATAAAAAATCTAAAAACTGTACAAAATAATGGCAAGTAAAAGAGGTAAATCCAAAAAGAAAAATCCTTGTTGGAAAGGTTACACAGCAATGGGTAGTGACGGTAAAATAGTCATGAAGAAAAAAGGTAAAAAAATGGTTCCCGCATGTAGACCTATTAAAGGTAAAAAAGATGGTGCTTCTATGGACTTAAAAACTCTATCAGGAATTGTTCCAGCTTTAGCAATTAGGGAAAGAGTAAAAGGAAAAGCTGACAGATTAAAAAATGCTAACTTCACTGTTAAAAAAAATGGATAACGCTGGATACGAAAAATCAAACCGTAAAATGCGTTCTGAGTATAAATCAGAAACAGGCAAAACACTAGGTAAAAGATTAACTACTGGTAAAAACAAACGTAGAGTTTCTTTTGCTTGTAGATTTGCTGGTATGAAAGGTCCTATGAAAAAACCAAATGGTAAACCAACTAGAAAAGCTATAGCTTTAAAGAAGTGGGGATTTGGTAGCGTAGGCGCAGCTAGAAGTTTTTGTCAATCAAATAAAGAAAAATGAAATCAAGAGGTTTAGGCGATAGCATAGAAAAGTTTACAAAGGCAACAGGTATAAAAAGAGTTGCAGATATGATACCAGGCGGTTGCGGTTGCGACGAGCGAAAAAAATGGTTTAATAATAATTTTCCGTATGACATGAATAAAAACACAAATAACGGATTCAAAATTTCCAAAAACAAATAAAACAAAATGGAAGAAAAAACTAAAAAAGTAGTTACAAATAAAAAAGGAACTACAAAATCAAAAAATATATCTGGAAAGAGATATGATAGACTTGCCAATAGATCATTTAACCAACTGGATAAAGGTAAAAAAGTTAAATTGCTTGAAAAAGAAGGTGTACACTCTCCTAGTGCTGGTATATTTGGATCAGCTCCAGGGAAGACAGCGGTAGGTGAAATTAAAAAACTTGGAAAAGGTGTTGGTGGAAGAAAAGTAAAATTTACTAAAGAAGATGATGTGTATGATTCTAAAGGATATAGAAAAAGCAAACCAAAAAAAGACGGTGCTTCAATGAAAAAGTTTCCAGAAATAAAAGAAAAGAACGAAGGTAAGTTTACTAAATGGGTAGAAAAGAATATGGGTGGTATGGACACTTGTAAAGCTGCTAGTAAAGTTATGAGATCTCGTACTAAAAAGTATTCTCCAGCTGTAGTTAAAATGGCTAACTATGCTAATAACTTTGGTTGTAAAACTAAAAAAGAAGATGGTGCTTCAGTTCCGTTAAAAGGTAAACAAAAAAACTTACCAGACGCTTTAAAGTCTAAAATATTAGCTTCACCAGGTAAAAAATAAATATGAGTAAATTAGGTAATAAAAGTAAATGTGGAAAAGCTTGGAAAGCTTGGGAAGCTGGTTATGCAGAAAAAGAAGGTGGTAAAGAAGAAGCTGCTAGAGAAAGAAGAGAGTTTTATTGCGATAAAGGTACAATAAAAATGCGTCCTTCTACCGATGCTGATGTTCCTTTAACTGACAAACAAATAAAAGCTGAAAAAAAGAATAAAAAATAAATAATGGGTTTTAAACTAAAAGGTGCACCATACGATGAATCTAATATGAACATAGCTGTTTACAAGAAGGATTTAACAGACGGATCGATTGGTAAATCAAACCACACCGGTATAATAGTAAAAAGTGGTATTAGCCCAGAAGAAGAACAACATGTTATAGCTCACGAAAAAGTACATCAAGAGCAACAAGCTAAAGGTGAATTAGATTACGATAAAGAAAATTTTTATTGGAAAGGTAAAACTTATCCTAGAGCGAACTTAAACGAACACAACGAACAATTACCTTGGGAGAAAGAAGCTTATAAGGCTAGTGAAAAATCAAGGAACAAAGAATCAGAAGAAATGGGATCAACAAAATTTAAATTAAACGGTCACAGGGGCAATAACAAACCTTTTAGCCAAATGACAAACAGAGGTTTAATAGGAGCTTCTATGAACGATACTGACGGCTATAGTCAACCTGACTACGGTTCATCTATGTATGACGAAGATGGTGCTTCAGTTGATCCTCCTAAAAAAAATAAAACTTTAAAAAGACCTGCTGGTAAGTATGATCCTAACTTTAAAGGTGATGAAGGTGTAAAAGGTGGTCATAGAGTAGAAATAACAAGAAAAGATGGTTCTAAAAAAATAGGAACAGAAGTGAATAACACTATATATATCAATGGAAGACCAGTTTCAAAAAAAGATATTATGAAAGCAGGTCAACGTATAACATCAGCTTAATGTCTAAAAAAACATTTAAAGAAACTAAAATAGGAGCTTTTTTATCAAGCAAAGCGCCTAAGGTGCTACAAGCTCTTGGAGATGTATTACCTGATAAAGGTACGTTAGGTATAGTAAAAAATATAATAGCAGGTGATAATAAGATTAAGGCCGTTGATAAAGAACAGGCTATGAAGCTTATAGAACAAGATATAGCTGAAATGAAAGAAGTATCTAGCAGATGGAGAAGCGATATGAAAAGCGATTCATGGCTTTCAAAAAATACACGACCGTTAGCTTTGATATTTTTAACTGCTTCTGCAGTGTTAATGATGTCTGTAGATTCTTTTCACTTACAGTTTAATGTAGATGAAGAATGGATAAGCTTATTAAAAACATTACTGGTAACAGTTTACGTAGCATACTTCGGAAGTCGTGGTGCTGAAAAAATAACAAAAATAAATAAATAAAATGGCGGAATATAACGAATGGGAACCTGTGTTGGGTCCCGTAAATGGATTAATGCAGCAAGAGCCTAGAGTTTTTGGTCACGATGCTTTAGTTTTAACAGCTGCAACGCTTCAAGGAGCACTTACCGTAACAAATGGTGGTAGTGGTTTTGATTCGAGCGATGTTGGTGATACCGTAGCTCAATCAGGGGCTAGCTCACCTTCAGGTGGATCTGGTGCTTCATTTAACATAACAGAAGTAACAGGCGATGCTGTAACAGGGGTTGAACTTACTAGTAGTACGACAGGTGGAACTGGATATGCAGCAGGCATGGTAGTAACTTTAGCTGCAGCAACTTCAGGTGGTAGTGGTTGTCAAATCACAGTTAGTGCAACTGGAGCAAATATACCTAATACAGGTAAAAGAGGAGCTGTTGTATACAATGGTAAAGCAACAACGGCACAAGACATTACAATAGTAACTGAAGCTGGTAACCAAGTTCAATTTAAAAGTGTACAACCAGGTACAGTTGTAGGGCACAAAGCACCTATGTTAGCAAAAAAATTAGTTACCGGTACAGACTGTGTAGCTATATATTAAAATAAAACAAACAATTAAATAAAATCAAATCAAATGAGTGAAGTTAAAAAAATAAAAGAAGAAGAGTTAAAATTAATTATAGAGCAACAAACACAATTAAACAATTTAAATCAAGAAATAGGTTTTTTAGAGCAAAATAAATTTATTAAAATAGACGAAATTAAAGCTTTAAATATAAGCGTTTCTGAATTTAAAGAAGTATTAGAAGCTGAGTACGGAGCTATTAATATTAATCTTGAAGATGGATCTTACACTTTCATTGAAAAAGAAGTAGAAGAAATAGATGATGTCGAAGAAGATAAGAAAGATTAGCATAGGAGCTGATTACAAAAACGAAGCTATGCATTATGCTACTGGTCAAGAGGTATATGGAAAGCACGTTATTAGTGATATTCTTTTTGAAGATAAAGATAAATCGTATAATATATATATAAGCAAAAACGATGAAGTTTTACCTTGGAAAAAGTTTAATTCTAATATGGCAGTTTCTGTAGAGTACGATCTTAAGTATTGATGAAAAGCTTGTATAGCTTTATCGTAAAACCTTTAAATGAAAGATACGATAATGTAAGAAATATAGATAATAAAGAACTTATTATCAACACAGGTATTGAAGATCATCAATTTATTAGTAAAAAAGCAGTTGTAGTTTCTACTCCAGCTGCTTTTAAAAGTAAAGTAAATATAGGAGATGAAGTTTATATTCATCATAACATATTTAGAAGATGGTATGATCAAAAAGGAAGAGAGCGTAATAGTTCAACTTATTTTAAAGATGATCTTTATTTTGTTTCACCTGAGCAGATTTATATGTATAATTTAAAATCACATTTAAACTACTGTTTTATAAAACCAATAAAAAACCAAAACTTTTTAGACAACATAAAAGAACAACCCAATGTTGGTATAGTAAAATATACTAATAAGACCTTAGAAGCGCTAGGAATAACATCTAGAACACTTATTACGTTTACCCCAAACTCTGAATTTGAGTTTATTATAGATGGTGAACGACTCTATTGTATGAAATCAAATGATATAGCTTTAACCCATGAATATAAAGGAAACAAAAAAGAAAATAATCCAAGCTGGGCAGAAAGCAGTTGAAGAACTAATTAAAGTAGCAAAAGAAAAGATTGTAGACTCAGACGACGATGTAAGCGCTGACAGATTAAAAAATGCTGCTGCAACAAAAAAATTAGCAATATTTGATGCTTTTGAAATATTAACTCGTATACAGATAGAGGAGGATATTTTAAACGAAAAGCCAAAAGAAATTAAAGAACAGAAAGCTTTTAAAGGTTTTGCTGAAGGGAGGAGTAAATGAGTTATGAGCAAACTCTCTGGAAAGAGGTTAAAGATTTAATTAACCCTAAAATATTAAAGAAACAAAATCGTTTCAAAAAATGGGAGTATGGTTATAACTCTGATTATGATTTTATAGTAATAAGTAAAACCGGACAAATTGGACAAATCATTGAAATACAAAATCTCAGGATTGCTCTACCAACAGCAGATGAACCGTTTAAACGAAGCAAAGAAAAAACGGAACAAAGATGGGAAAAGCAAGAGTATCCAAAAGAGTTAAGTAGAATTAAATCAAGATTTGATTGGGAAGATTACGATACTGAATTTAAAGAAAAGTGGTACGATTATATAGATAAAGAATTTACAAGAAGAGATGAAGGTTATTGGTTTTACAACAAAGGTTTACCTACTTATATCACTGGTACTCATTACATGTACTTACAATGGTCAAAGATCGACGTTGGGGCACCAGATTACAGAGAAGCAAATAGATTATTCTTTATATTTTGGGAAGCATGTAAGGCAGATAACAGATGTTACGGGATGTGCTATCTTAAAAACAGAAGGTCTGGATTTTCATTTATGTCCTCAGCAGAGCTTGTTAATCAAGCGACGATATCAAGTGACGCCAGATTCGGTATATTATCTAAATCTGGAGCAGATGCTAAAAAAATGTTTACAGACAAAGTTGTACCAATATCCGTTAACTATCCGTTTTTCTTCAAGCCGATCCAAGACGGTATGGATCGTCCTAAGACAGAACTGGCGTATAGGGTTCCGGCTTCAAAACTTACTAGAAGAAAGCTTGAGAGTAATGAG
>Ga0257106_1000578_pt1 | contig 21122 bp, 17 predicted proteins | sample LP_taG_3_FD_190177 | JGI IMG/M metagenome (GOLD analysis project Ga0257106, IMG submission 190177) | Marine microbial communities from Northeast Subartic Pacific Ocean, Canada - LP_J_2011_P26_10m | ecosystem: Environmental > Aquatic > Marine > Oceanic | place: Canada: Northeast Subartic Pacific...
CCTGCTTGGCTTCGATCGCCGCCGTGTACTCTCTCCCAAACGTCAACGCCGTGATCGAAACGTCGTCCAATATCATGTGAAAAGTCTTCGCGCGTTGAATCAACATGTTCCTAATCTGTAACGACACATTTTCTCTTTTCGTGATTAACTCCGACGCGTTGTGTTGCGCCACCACCGATTTCAACGTGTCGTGTATTAAACTCGGCAAAACTCGTTCGTTAAAATCCGTCCCCAACTCTCGGTAAATTTGCGGCAATTTGTTCGAATCCGGCCTCGTTAACACTCGTATGCTTAAATTCACCATCTGCAAATCTTTACTCCCACTGGTCGAGCTCACTTGGTGCGCTCGCGATCGCACGTCGTATATTATCGGCCGTTCTATCCACGGGATCATTAAGTGCGTTCCTTCCGTGTACGAGGTTTCTTTGATACCGACCGCGCGATTGTAGACAATCGCCCGGTGGCCGCCTTCCACGTTGAACAAGGAGTGGTACAGGCCGTAAGACACCGCGCCGAGACCGAGAACGCCTTGGATGGCGCCGGTGGCTGCGGCGACGTTCACTTTGCTCGCCGCGTTTTGCATTGTTTATGTATGTATTCACTTATATTACTCACGTTAAAAGAAAGAGAAAGGTTAACGTATATTCACGTCGATTGGGTTTACTTGTGTCTGTGACGTCTTTTCCCAGAAACAAAAGCAAGAGGAGACGATTGGTGAATTAGGGCTTGACACCCTAAATATTTACTGCGAGAGACAGAGAGAGAAAAAAGCAGTTTACACGACACATTTTAGTATTCGATGATGAGTTAATCTCTCTCTATATATACGAACGAACGAAGAAGGAGGAGCGTGTGCAGTTGATGTCGATGAAGTTTTTGTTGTCGTTTTTTGAGAGGAGGAGGTTTTGAAGACAAAGAGAAGAAGAAGAATGGACGGCGGGGAAACGACTAATTCGTTTGCGTTCAACTTTTTCTCTTCTTCTTCTTCTTCCGGAGGAAAAGGAGAAGAGGAAAAGAGAACGACGACGGAAACCACGAATGCAAAAGAAACAACGAAGACGACGATACAAAAGCCAGAGGCGAAACGCGTGCACTCGAAAGATGTTTTCGAACCAGTCTTTGCGAAAGCCGTGGACAAGGAAACGGTTGAGATATTTTCCTCAGACGAAGAAGAAGAAGAAGGCCGAGCGAAAGTGTTGATGATGTCGATTGAGAAAAAGATACCGCCGTTGGGGAAAGAGGAAGTGAGGATGCGCGTGCCGACGCTGGATGCGGTTTGTAAGAACAACAACGAAAAGCCGGCGAAAGGAGCAAAGGCGCCCCCGTCCGCCGCGTCTGCGTATTCGTTGGCGTCGCACGATTTGGTGAAAGGTAAATACGAAGGCGGGCTGAAACTGTGGGAGTGCGCGATTGATTTGACGAAGTATGTGGTGAGAGAACGAGTGGTGGAGGCGATGGTGACGTTGTCGAAGTCGAAATCGTTTCGAGTGTTGGAACTGGGATGCGGCCACGGCGTGCCCGGCATCGCGAGTTTGATGGCGCGTGAAAAGATGGAGAAAGATGGTAAGGATACTACTCTTCTGTGCACGTTAGCGGATTATAACGAAGAAGTTTTGACAGAAGTGACGATACCGAACGCGAGACTGAACGGGGTGTGCGAACAGTGCACGTTTTTAGCCGGCGATTGGGACGATTTAGTCGCGGCGCCCTCAAAAAAGCAATCGGAGGCGTTCTTGTCGAAGGACGAGTTCGATTTGATTTTAACCTCCGATACAATTTATAACGTAGACGATGCGAAAAAGCTGGCTAAAGTTATTCATCACTGCTTGAAAAAGAATGCAAACGAAAACGCCATCGCGCTCGTCGCCGCGAAGAGATACTATTTCGGTGTCGGCGGTTCGACCGCGACCTTTATGCAGTTGTGCGACGAAACGTCTTTATCTTGCGACGTGGTAAAAGAGATTATGGACGGCGCCAGTAACGTTCGCGAAATTATTCGCGTGAGAATAAAGACGTAGCAGGTAGCAAATACGATGTAGCAGATACGATAGATATAAATAACATGTTGTGATAAAAATATTATCGATAGTAGTAGTTTTTATTGTAAATTGAACGTCATCATCATTTAAGAGAGAACCCGAACGCGACTGCCTTTAATTTCTAAAACCTCCACCGTCCCGCCATAAATACCTCGACTCGCGCCGACATCAACTCTCCAAACTGCACCTTTACACCCAGAATTTACCCCGGTCGTTTGTGGCGTGTGACCAATGACTAATCTTTTAGCCTCTGGATCTGAAGTCAACGCCAAGGCGCTTTTCAATCGTCGACACGCCTCCGCTTCGTACTTCACGCCGGCATCTTTCCCTCCGTATTCTCGCGTCCAAACGACACCTTCACTTTCGACGATGTAATCTGGTGGATTCTTAATTTTTCCTTGCATCCACAGCGATACTTCCCGATTAATCCTATCGAAACCGTATTTCACGTGGCCCTGATTGACTCCGGCGTGCGCGAAAATCGTGTCTCCAACTTGCAACACCGTCGGGTGTTTGCTCAACTTCATCGCAAACGCGCCACCCGGTTGGAACAACTCCCGTCGAGCTCGAACGCCTTGTATCACCGGGTCTTCGTTTTGAAACTGCTCGGAGGCTTTTTTCAGCGGTGATTTCTCGCTCTCGTTGCTACTCTCGTTGGTACTATTACTATCCGGAGAGGCGTTCTCCTTGTTACTATTAGCACTACTACTACCTTTATCACCACTACCACTACTCTCCTCCTTCTCTTTCATCTTCTTCAAGTACGTCCCACACTCTAAATACGCCCCATTCGTGGCGTACCTAAAGTCCCCCATCACGTTCATAATCTCGTGGTTCCCGTTCATCACAATCACGTCCCCGCCTTCCTTCATCGCTTTCTTCTTCAATCGTAAAAACTTCGTAAAGATGGCCAACTCCGCATCGCCTCGGTCCATCACGTCCCCGACTTGTACCACGACCGTGTTTTTCCCGATCCATTCGCCTTTATTGTCCATGACTCCGGCAATTTCCAACGCTTTCATCGCCGCCGGAAAATCCCCGTGCACGTCGCCGATGGCGACCAACCTTCGGCCGTTGAGGTTTATTTTCCCACTCAGAATCTCTCCTTCATTTTCGACGTTAGTACTACTCCCTCCTTTTGCAGATGTTCTCTTCGACGATTTAGAACCGCTAAAACGTTCTTCTTCTCTCGCGTTCGCCGCGGGTGGAGAGAGGAAAGCGCCGCCCCACGAGGCGAGAAACACGAGCGAACACGACGTGGGAACAATGGCGGCGAATAAGGCGATCCTTTTTCCCATCGTCAAATCTGTCGAAGAGTTTTGCTGCGAAGGCGGCTCGGAGGAGCTGCTATTGCCGCTCCTCGAGTTTACGCGAGAACTCGTGTTTCTCTTCGTCGTCTTCTTAGAGAAGAATCCGCCTCCGCCTCCTCCGCCTCCTCCGGAAAACAGAGTTGTTAAACAACTGTTGGAGTTCGACATTTTTCTAATTTTTGTTTTCAAAGTGACGGATTTGTACTGAAAAAATGTACTTCTTTGAAAGCGACTACTACTACTAATAATAATACGAGAGAGAGATGGACGAGAGGGATGCAGATGGTGGACGAGATTTGTATTCGATTACGTTGTTGTTGTTATTGTTGTTGGTTTTAAACTACTGCTATTTTGTCAAATCCGCTTTCGCCTTGGCGCTTCGTTCGATCATCTCCATCCCGGCGATGTTAAATCCTAAATCGTCCAAGCGCTCCTTCGCTCGGGATCTAAGTAACGGTTTTAAACCGTCCAAAGTCGCGCGAGCTTCGCGAGTCGCGCCGAGTTGTTGGAAGTGTAACCGGACGATTAAGTTGGTCATCGTGCAACACAGTTCGACTTTTTCGTTTCGCTCGAGCCAGTATTTGAGGTAGTCGAGGAGGAGGCGGCAGTAAAGGAACGGGAGGCAGAGGATGGAGCGTTCGAGCTCAGCCGGACGGACTTGACTGACTTGGTACAAGGCGTATTGACGAGGTTCCATGTTGAGAAGGAGCGGGTTTGGTTTCAGAGGTGGCATTTTGGAAGGGTCCGCGCTTTGTCGCTTTTCGTTTTCGTACGCCGCGACGCGTTCGAGCTCGTGTTTCGCCAAATCCACCGCGGCGGCGATTTTGTCCGCGGAATCGAGCGTTTCCATCGTGCGACGACCGGCGAGGCCGGATTCCGCGACGGTCGTGTTGAGTGCATCGGTATTGTCTCCGTTGTTGTTTTCCAAGTTTACTCGTTCGCTGTTTCTGCGATCTTCCTCGTCCATTTCAACGCCGGCGTTATCCTCAAACATGGAGTCTAACCTTTTTTCCTTCTCTTCGTCGAGAAAGAAAGGTTCTCTGGTGCGTTCGTAGAGACGCAAGGACCGATCGGCGCCGGCGGAAACGAGAAAGGCACCGGTTGTCGATACAGCAATCGTCCAGACGGCCATGTGATGTTCGTCCATTGACAAAAGCATTTCGTACTTATCTAAATCCCAATACCGGACGCGTTTGTCTTTACCGCACGTAAACGCGTAGTGCGTTTTGTTGACGAATTTTAACGCCATGACAGAATCGTCGTGCGCGTGGATGGAGCGATGACAATCGCCAAAATCCAACCCCCATACGCGAATATTTTTATCTTGTCCCGCGCTGGCTAATAAGACGGAATCCGAGGAGACATCGTGGCACAGCGCCGGTAATCGATGACCGTATAAGGAGAGCGAAAACTTCAACGTGTCCGCGAAGAAGACTTTCAACGTGTTGTCGAGTAAAGACGCGGATAACAGTTTCCCGTTTGGCGTGATTGAGACGCTCAAAACGTCGTCGGCCATTTGTAACGTCTTTGAGTGCGTCGCGGTGAGTTTCTTCACGCCGTTCTTATCTTTTCTATTCGCGGCGACGAGCGTCCACTCCCAAAACTTGATCGTCTTATCGCCGGAACAGGTTACGAAACCAGACTCATCCGGTAAAGCGCATATGCCCCAGACTGGACCTTCGTGCGCCGATTTCAACGGATCGACGATATCTGTGTTACCTTTCTCGTTTACTTCTTCTTTCTCGTCGTCGTCGTCTTCTCCTCCTTCGCTTCTTTTCTTCTTTTTCTTTTTCTTCTCTTCGTCTTCGGGCAACGACGCCGAGTTCGTTCCGGCGAGACAATCTATAATCTCTAAGCCGCCATCTTTTGTTCCGACGACGGCATTTCGTCCGTCCGGGGCAAAGAACGCGCACGTTCCGTACCCGGACTCAATCGTCCGCGCGCATTTACCAGTATCCGCGTCCCAGACTTTCGCACCCGAGTGCGAGACGGAGAGGAGGAAAGATTCATCCGGAGATAACGCGATGACGCGAACATCCGCGCGGTGTCCAGACGGTCGCGCCATGGACCGTTTCTTTGCCTCTTTAACGCTCGGGTCTTTCTTCGCAGAAACGTCCGCGATATCGTACACTTCAATCGCGTTTGAATCGAGACAGATGGCTAAGGATACAGATTTTGACAAATGCGAATCCATAGTTTCCGGTTGAAACGCAAACGGCGCGACAGATTTACCCGTCGGGCGAACGACGGAAGATAACTCAAACGCGTCTTTCGCGTTGAATTTATTCTCGTCGTCATCGTTATTGTCATCGCTATCCTCGTCTCGTCGTTTCTGTTCTTCCAACTTTAACTTTTTGATATTCTCCTTCTCGCGACGCCGTTTCAATCTTCGTTTCCGTTTCTTTTCAATCTCCTCCGCATTCTTCACGTCGTAAATTTCGATCGATTTCCCTACGCTCTGTACGCCAAACGCCGTGCCGAGGTTTGAGAATTGCATCGAAATCGTCCGACTTCGCGTTTCCTTCGCGAAAGAGCCGATGGAGCGTAAACGCAACGCTCGATCTAAAATGTTCTCGCGCGCCTGTTTCGTCTCATCGTCTTCATCGTCGTCGTCGTCGTTGTCCGCCTCTTCCTCGATGCGCTGTCGACAACGCAGGAACGAATCCTTCTCCACGCCTTTAAACACGGAATAAAATTTAATCTCTCTTTCCACGCCAGCTATGGCAACGATGCCATATTTTGTCTTGTCGCTGCTATGATTAGTACTATCGTTACTGCTATTCGTGTCCACGACCACGTGTTTGCTATACGCGGACGCCCAACACTCGCCTCCAAAACCGGACAGCGTTTGACAACACCTTTGGCCGATTAAATCCCAAACCTTCGCGAACCCGTCTTTTGATGTCGTCACGAGCGCTACGTTTGTGAAATTTGACGACGCGATGGCATCTTCACTTTTCTTCACCATTATGTCGTTATCATTCTCGTCCTCGTTTTCGTTCTCGTCGTCCTCGTCCTCGTCCTCGTTCTCGTCCTTCTTCTTCTTCGATTTCTTCGATTTCTTCGATTTCTTCCTCGCCTTCTTCCCTTTCCCGCCATCTGCCGTCGCGTTCGTCACGAAAACCGCGCTCGTCACTTGCCCTCGGTGTCCTTTCAACCGAAACAAACCTTTCTCCTCTAACGCGTCCCAAACGACCACGTCCGTATCCCTCCCTCCGGAAACCAACACCGTCCCGTCCTCCGTAAACGCCAACGCGCTCACCGCGGATTTATGACCGCGAAACAACACCGAACTCGTGCAATGCTCCAACTCCTCTTCCTCATCGTCCTCGAAATCGCTCGAATACAGTTCGTCGAGACCATCTTCGGGATATTCGTCTTCGTCTCCACCCTTTTGCCGCCCCCGCGCCGCCTTCGACGCCGACGAGAAAAGCACTCCTTTCAACGGCTTTCGCCACAGCCTGACGGACCCGTCGCTAAACCCGCCGGCGACGACTTGACCGTCTCTCGAGCACGCGATCGCGGTCACTCTCGGTACGCTCGCCACGTAACTTCCATCCGAGGAGTGGTACGTTTTCGGTGCGAACAGTTTTCGTCTCACTTGTCCGGTTGAAGTCGTCTGCGAGCAATCTAAAACGTTTATCGTTTCCCCGGCGGCGGTGAAGAGGAATTTCGATGTCGATGAATGTTTTGTCTTACTGGTAGTATTACTCTGTTCGTGATAGCACGCGTTCACGTCGGGCGAGCAGATGATGCCCCAGGATTTCGTGTGCTCGTACCGGAGGTACGCTTTCACCATTTCTTAAGTGCGTGTAAGCGTGCGCGTGTGTGTTTTTAATGAGGGGAAATTTACGCTTCTGATGCTTCAAAAGGTGGTCACATTTTTAGTAGACATCAAGTCGTCTCGAGTGGACACGTTCGATTATTCGATGGTGTTCGGTATCTGTGATGAATTTATTACGACGTGTATGTGTATAGTTTTAGAACTACAAATGAGCAGCTAATGTTGAGTGCGCTTGTGCCTTTTCAAATTACTAGCTTGAGTAAAACGCTTCTCGCACACATCACATTCATACGGTTTCTCGTTCGTGTGAATACGCATGTGGGTTTTCAAAGTACCAGATCCACGAAAAGCTTTATCGCAAACACCACATTCATACGGTTTCTCGTTCGTGTGAATACGCATGTGGCTTTTCAAACCACCAGATTGACGAAAACGCTTCTCGCACACATCACACTCGTACGGCTTCTCGTTTGTGTGAATACTCATGTGGTTTTGCAAATTACCAGAATATAACGAAAGCACTTCTCGCACACAACGCATTCATACGGTTTCTCTTTCGTATGTGTACGCATGTGTCTGGTCAAACCGGATGGTCTATCAAACACTTTCTCGCAAACATCGCACTCGTGTTGTTGCGTTCTCTTTCTCTTCACTCCTATCTTAATAAAAGTCGTTTCTTCGTTTTGTATCTGTTGATTTGCCTCGAGATCATCCTCCTCATCAGGAATCCTCAAACACAACACCAAAGGTTCTTCTTTCGCCACCTTCAAAACCGTCCTCGCGTTCACCGCGCGCTGCGGATGTGGATTTTTCCGTCTGCTGCTCATTATCCTTCTTTCGTGATGATAGTGTTCATGCGCGCGGCGCTTTCAAAATATAATATAAACGCCTTTCGTTTTTTTTCTCGCATGTGATTTGAATGTCTGCACCAAAAACACATAAAACTGGAAAAGGAGACTTGAAAATTTTCACCAAAGACGGAAAAAGATTGTTGCAAAAAAGCTTCAAATAACGACGCTTGAAATCATCACAGAGAGGGACAAAGAAGAAGGTGAAGACAAAGAATTGCTCTCGAATAGCAGTGTTCCTCGTCGTGTTCTTTATTTTCTGTCGTGCGTTTGAGAGTTTTCGCACTCTTTGTGTTGTTGTGAGAACATTATTACTTTGCATCAGAGGAGGCCCCGGCGGGTAAAATTCAAAAATCAGAGAGAGTTATATACTAATACTAATAATGAACGCGAACGAGAAGCTGTTCATCAACGCTCTCATGAGCCGCAAATTCATCGAAGAATCGAAAGCGAAAGAACTGTTCCGAGACTTACTGACGAACCGAGAAAATGACGTCGAGAACGCTTTGCCGTCGCAAAAAGAGTTCGACCAATTTTGGGGACACGTGAAGGACAAGTTACGAACGAAGATGGGATTGGACATAAGGAAAGTGCGCTTCGTGCGAGGGGACGAGAAGATATATTTGGGGATTTGCAACGTGAACTCCAACTTGACGCACGAATCGTACGTGAATGGGTTACCGACGACGAGATCACCGAGAGAAATCGCTCTGTTTCGAGTGGTTTTGGATGAAATTTTACGAACCGAAGATACGTGTCGCAACGGCATCGACTTGGAGCGGTTTATAGGACAAAGCCAAGACGCGTTCATGACGCAAGCGCAAGAGTTATCGAAAAATAACAACAACGAGGAGAAGAAAGGAGACGGAGTAGGGATGATGACGCAAGCGACGACGCAGGCGCAAGTAGAAGCGATGGGGAAGATGACGATGGCAGAGCGTGAAATCGTCGTCGCGAATTTCGTGAACGATGGATGGTTATATCGGCCGCATAGCAAACACGTGCGAATAGGCGTGCGGAGCTTTTTGGAGTTGAAGGAGTTCATCTTGGATCAGTGCCCTGAAGCAATCAGCGAGGAATGGAAGAATGCTCTTTGAGAGAAGAGGGTTTTCGTTGGGGGTAGTCGTCATTCGCATCATGCGTCCGCGATGGGTGATGATATTCGCCCGAGCTCGCTGAAAAGTGGTTGATAGATAGTTTCCTTTCTCTTCATTTTATATAACACATACACGCGCGCGTTTCATAAAAGATCATCACATCTCTTTTTGCATCGATCGAAAAGAGGCGAGAAGCAAAGAAAACAAACGATCGTATAATCATGTCCTCCTCTCGCATAACCGGCGGCATTCTTCACGTCCCCGCATCGACGCCATCGCCTTCTTTTCAGCGCTTCGAATTGGAAAAAAAGAGCGGCGGCGGCATAGACGAAGGAGAAGAAGAGAAACGAGAAGATGAATGTGATGATGGAACGAATATGATCATCAAAGAGAACGATTTAGTCATCGCGCACGTTGGTTTTGGCGACCAGAAAGCTTTGCGAGTGCGCGCGTCGGGTAACAAAACAAACGCAAAAACACGGGAAGGAATGTTGCACACCTCCTACGGGAGTTTCTCGCACAAGAGAGACATAACGGACAAATCTATTCGGTTCGGTGAGAAGGCGTTTTGTTCGAGCGCGAAGGGTTCGTCTTCCGCAGGCGGACAGAAACCTTTCGTCTGGTGTTTAGCGCCTACGTGTGAACTTTGGACGAACGTGTTGGCGCACCGAACGCAGATATTGTACGCGTACGACATATCGCTGATATGCGCGTGGTTGGATTTGAAGCCGGGGAAAGTTGTGTTGGAGAGCGGGACCGGGAGCGCGAGTTTGACGCACTCGCTGGTGAGAGCGGTGGCGAATGGGCGTGGTGGTGGTAGTTGTAGTAATAGTAGTCGTAGAAGCAGTAGCGGTGATAGCGTTAGTAAAGGGCACGCGTTTACGTTTGAGTTTAACCAATCTCGAGCGGACGCCGCGAGGGAAGAAATCGACGAAAATGGATTGAAAGAGTATTGCACGGTGACACATCGGGACATCGAGACGAACGGGTTCCCGAAAAATTTAGAAAACGCGAAGATTGCAGATGCGGTGTTTTTAGATTTACCCGGTCCGCATAAGTGCGTGGAGAGCAGCGCGAATTGTTTAAAAGAAGATGGCGTTTTGTGCTCGTTTTCGCCGTGCGTGGAGCAGGTGCAGAGGACGTGCGTGGAGATGCAAAAGTTCGGGTTCGTAGATGTCAAGACGGTCGAGATGTTAGGACGAGAATTCGACGTGAACGAACGAAAGTTTTTCACGGACATAGAAAAGGCTTCAACCGGGAAGTTTTCGAGAAATTTGAGCGAAAGAGATACGAAGTCGGTGAAAGAGGAGACGAAGAAAGCGAAGAAGGGTTTGAATAACAAAGGCGAGGAAGAAGAGAGCGTGGCTCTCGTTTCGCAACGGGTGAGCGCGGTGCCTAGATTTCAAGGACAGACGCACACTGGATACTTGACGTTTGCACGATTAGCACCGCTTCCAGAAGGGTGGACGAAAGCGTCCTGGAACGAACGCGCGGAGAAGAAGCGAGAGGCTGGGAAGGAGATTCTGAGAGCGAAAGTGGAAAGGGACGAAGGGAGGAAAAATGCGCCGGCACCGTCGAGCTCTATCGGCAAGAAGCGAAAACAGGAGGACGTAGCCGCTGTGGCGCCAATGCCGGTGAATGAAACGAAAGTCCATCACCACGCCGATGAAGACGAGTATTCGGATTAACGCGGATAATTTTTCCTAGATTTTGACTCTATTTGCTAAATTCTATTGTCCCCTAAAACACCGCTTCTGCCAACAACACCCTCGACACTATCGTGCACGTCGTACAAAGCTTCCTGCGTCGCTAAAAACGAATCAATGAGCTTCCTCTCGTTTGACGTCTTCTCGTCGTCTCCGTCTCCCGAATTAGAAAACACGGCGTCGAAAATTTTCGGCGCGGCTCGAGCCAAAACGACAGGCATTGCCGCGGCGAGCACCGACATCTCAAACGCATTCAATGGTTTCTCATTTGGATCGAAATAAGGCATCTTTTCCAAAAACTCTATCCAACTTTTCTCCAAACCTCTCTCTTTTGCGCCTTCCACGATCAAATCTCGATACCGTTTGCTCGGCTGTAAATCTCGCCTCGCGGCGACGTCGCGGTGCGTCAACGTCTTCGCTTTCATCAACACCCCTTCAATATCCCTCTCGCCGTAGACAAAAACATCCACATCCACGACATCGTACGACCCTTCCGTTTGTAACAAATACCGAAATTCTTCCTTCGTGATCGTGTAGCACACGCCGTGCGTTTCCTCGCCTTTTTGGCGTGTAACGCTCGCAAACGCCGGCTCGAGAAACGGTACGCCAGGCACGTTAAAGCTCAATTGATAGTCCAGTATCTTCCCGTTTTGCACTGATTTCGGTTGTATATTCCTTCTCGTGGAGAACGTTTTCGAGCCGACGTTTGATCCGTAGGCGAAATAATTCACTAAAAACTCGTCATCTGCTTTTGCTTCTGCGTCTTTATCTTCTTCGTCTTCGCCTCGTCGCGATGTTGACGACGACATAGACGACCGCTTCACCGTTCGGGGAATCTTCCTCTTTGGTCGTCGTCCGTGAATTAAAGTCGTCATCACTCTGTTGCGCGATGACGACGAAGCAGAAGAAGCAGAAGAAGGCGATGGTAGCGGTAGCATCAGTCTCGTCGTCGTTGCCATAATATCTCTATCTTTCTCGAATAGAGATGTCTTAAAAGCGTGTGTCTTAAACGCGCAAAAGAAGTGTCGATTTAGGGAAAAGTTTCCTCATTTAAGACTCTCTCACGTATAAGAGAAAGACCCCAATACGAATAATAACAATGGTACCTCGCGGTGCTCACACGTGCGCGACGTATATATAAAGCGCAAATTGTTGGTGGTATCATCTCAAATCATCTGTTGTTGGAATAACATCTGTCGTTCCGAATAAGAGCCACAACAACACATAAAGCACTTAGATATGATTTCCAATTGGAAATCCCCTAATGCGAGTATAAAGAAGATACGGCTCTTTATTACTATTATTGTTCTGATGATGATGATGATGATGCTTTTGTTCTTCGCTTCTTCATCTACAGTTTCGAGATATGTTTCGCTGAGCAAAAATGACGACGGTGCGAAGACTTTCTCCTCAAAGAAGTCTGGTTTCGTTTTGTGTAAAGATGATGTCATGGCCCAAGACGGATGCTTTCGCTTCCGCAAAGGGACCTTGACGGACCCTTGGAAGAAAGAGCGCGAGATGCAAACGATGGATCCAGACGATTTAATACGAAACGAGCGGTTGGTGGAAAAGCTGAGAGAAGGAGAGATGTCGCAACGAAAACCGACGTCGCGAGATGTGGAGGATATGAGACGCGCGAGAGACGCATTGAACGCGTTCGACGCTTTGGAGCAAAAGGAGAGAGAGGAAAAGCGAGCGAGATTGAGGACGAGAGTTTCGAAGAACAACAACAGAATTAGCGGCGTGAAAGCTCGCGTGGGTGAGATAAGGGACGCGCCAAAGCTGCACAAATCGGTTCCGTTCAGAGCGGTCGACGGATTTATGTTCGGGCAGCTCGCGTTGGCGGTGTTCGCGTTTCGAAAGACGAGAGCGCCGTTCGCTGCGACTCTCTCAGCGCTCGCGTTTTCGGGAACCGCGAGAGCATTTATCACCGAAAACTGGCGTGTCGTTCTCTTCTCGGGCATCCTCGGCGCATTCTTCGGCTTATTTTTCTTGAGCATGCCAATCGTAGAAAAACTGGTCGACGAAAGCGTCGCTAAAGATCTCGAAGACGACGGGATCGACGATTCAGACGACGACGGAGAGGACGACGAAGAAAGCGCCACAAAGAAGAACACGAAGAACAAGGGAGTACACAGAATCGCGACGTACCGGCAAAACTTTGTCCAAAAGAACGGCGTCTTTGTCGGTAAGTACGGTTCTTCTCGTCGCAATAAAGCGAGCAATAGCGATAGCGGTAGTAGCAATAGTACTAGTACTCTCCAACGCGTATTCGCGTGGATGTTTTAACAACGCGATAGATATCTAACCAGAGCGTTGAAAGCACCTTCTTCGTTTGAGTCGCAATAATAAAAGAGCGAGAGCAAGAGAGCAATAGTAGTAAGAGTACTCTCCTACATTCTTCGCTTCTTCATAAATTCAAAAATAACTACACGTATGGATTTCATATCCACTCTGTACGAAACCTTCTCCGGCCAAACCTTGGGGAGGCCGGACAAGAAGCACAAGAGGAAACTGCGCAATACTCGCACAGTCTCCTCCGTCGCAAAGTCGCCGATTTTGATGTCGTTAAAGTCGCCGCAAAAAGGGAAAGTCGCGAAGAAGAAAAGCACGAGACCAAATTTGAAATCCATAACGAACACTAGTGACAACAACAAGCCGGTGCCGCCGAACAAGAAGAGCAGCAGCAAGAACAACAACAACACCATTGATGAGAAGAAGAGAACGTCGGCGATTCAATCTGCCATAGAGAGAGGTGAAAAAAGCACGCTTCCGTCGTTGATGCGAAAGATTGAAACCAAGAAACGAGCGATACTCGTGCAGATCGAAGCGTTGGAGAAGGAGGTGAGGACGAAGAAAGCGGAAGTGGTCGAGCTGGAGAAGGAATTGTTACTCGGCGCGAGCAGTTGGTAATTCGCGAGTAGATGTACTATATAGATCGCGTTGTTTTGTTAATTATATGATTGTACCTAGGTAGTAGTTGTTGTTGTTATTATGCTTTTACGTTTAACAACCCTTTGCGTACGCGTCCGCTATATGCTCTCTTTTTTATCATCTCGGCGGAGGCGGCGGCGGAGCTCTTTGCGGCGGCAAGAATTTGCTCACAGAGGAGAGGAGTTGGTTGATGTCGCCTCCGTTGATTTTGTCGGTGTTGTTTGGAGGAGGAGGTGGGACGTGAACGATGGGCGGCGGCGGCGGCGGGACGCGCAACTGCGGAGGAGGAGGAGGCACGACGACGACGTTTGGAGGCGGAGGAGGCGGCGGAGCTTGACGATGATGCTGCTGAGGGGCAGCGGAAACTACAGGTGGTGGTGGAGGTGCCTGGCGATGGAGCTGCGGGGCAACAACCGTAACTGGTGGAGGAGGAGGTGGGGCTTGTTGTTGCACAACCGGCGCCGGTGGCGGTTGGACGAGAGTTTGCGTCAATCCGCGTCCAAAGTTATTCGTCACTGCTCGTTTCGGCGGCGGCGGCGGCGGCTTCCTCGCTTCTTCTTCTTCTTCTTCTTCCGCGTCGTCCTCCGAAAACTCCTCGTCGAAATCGCTCGTTCCGTCGTCCGGCGGCGAGTAATTTTCCGCCTCGCGCAAACGCTCCGCTTCTAACAATTTCATCTTCTTCACGCGTTCGTTTTCTAGCTGTTTCATTTTCGCCTCTTTCCTCTTCTTCTCCGCTTTAGCTTCGATGACTTTAAAGTTTCTCCCGATGCCTTTTTTGTGAATGACGGCAACTAACAAACCACTCTTTTTGTTTTCGGTTCGAATGACAATCCCAGGCGCGCGCATGTGCTTCAACAAACGCATAGCTTCGTCTGATTTACGAGGGAACACATACACCTCTATTTTTTTCTCCTTATCATCGCTCACGCCGGCTCTGCCTTTATCCTCATAGTGCTTTGCTAGCGCTAATAAGCTCGCGTCTTGCTTTTTATCGTTGACCATGCAAGTCTCAACTTCGGCTATAGTCACCGCGCGCGAGTTAGATTGTCGAGAGATTTGTCGAACGAACGCCTCGGCATCTTTTAACGAAACGCGACCTTTGATTTCAAGCGTCGAGGAATCGGGCAAGAGTTTATCTAACAGCGCCAGTTCGCCTCCAACTGGAGAGAAGTGCAAAGCGACAGCGGGGAGAGAGTCGATGCCTTTGACGTAAACGTGTCCGGACCAATCACCGATTTCTAACGGGCGTATTTCACCCGGCTCGTTGTCATCGTCGTCTTCGCCGTCGTTTCTTTCTTTGCTCGTCGCGGGAGCGTTTTGCTCCATTTCTTTTTCTTCTTCCTCTTCTTCTTCTTCATCATCCTCTTCATCTTTTTCTTCGCCACGTTGGTAGGCATCGAACGAAATGAAATCCTCTTTCGCGGCGTCATGATCATCATCGTCGTCGCCTGCTTCTCCCTCGTCGTCGTCTTCTTCTTTGTCTAATCGTTCTTTCTCCTCTTCTTTGCTCGCCACGAAAGGATTGTCGTCGTCCTTGCTAAAACTACCGTTATCGTCCTTATTATTATTGTTATTACTACTCCCACCAACCGGGACCACTCTCGGCGTGGTCGCCGGCGTGTTTCCTTCCGTTTCTACGCCTCTCTCCTCTTTTTCGATCTCCTCCTTCGATTTGATGTGCACGCTCACGCCTTTCCCATCCTTCTCTACCTTGATCATCTCCAACGGCACGCCTTTCAAAAACGCATCCTCGCCAATCTTCTCCTCGCGTTTCTTCCTCCACTCGATCAACTCTTTATTCGCCAACTCCGCCGGTGTCATCTTCACCAGCGTCTCCGCGCTCACATTTTCGTGCAACACTCTCGCCCGTAACGTTGGATTTTGCGGATCTCTCAAGTTGAACATCAAACTCCTCGCGTGCACGCCGTACTCTTTCCCCGTATCTCTCCCGCACCGTTCAAACAAAGCTCTCTCGATGCCGACGGCAATTTCGCTCGGATTCAACGCGTTCTCCACCGCGTTCGCGGTAACTCCTATTGCCTCTTCTTCCGCCTTCGCCACGTTCAAACTTTCCTCAAACTTCTTCGCCACGTTGTCTCGCTTCTGCTGAATCTCTCGCTTCTCTCGTTCCAGCCGTTTCCCCGCCGCGCCGCCAACATTGTTCTTCTTCTCCCGCTGTTTGTCTCTTTCTCTCTTCAACCGCTTGGCGTTCTCCCTCGCCTCTTCCGACGTCACTCGCATTTTGCTCTCGTCCAAAGGCCAGGACACTTCGTCGTCCAGTATCGCCTCTTCGATGTTGATGTCCTCTTTCTCCCCTAACGCTTCGTCCTCGGCTTCGTCCGACGGGTACCACAACTGCGCCTGTCGCGTGTTCACGTTTATTGTTAGCACTTCCGCGTCGTACCAGACGCCAGTTTCTGTCCACATGACTGATATCCATTTGCCTGATGTTTAATAAGAGAGAGAAAACGCGTGAGATGATGATATTTGCGCGCAGAAAACACAAAACATCGCGCAGATTCGATCCCGACGATGGATTCAATTTCCCAAGCGGAGAAAGAGATTAAGAGAGAAAGAAAGAAAGAAAGCTTAACGAAACGGGGCAAAAACGAGCGAGAGTGTAAAAAGTACCTCGTAAAGACGGCTTGATGTCGTCCACGGTCAACAGTTTTCGCTTCTTCGTAGTAGCAGTCGTCATATCTCTTCTGTCTCTTAGAGACTTCTGTGTTGTTTTAACTGGGGAAAAGAGTCCAAAATCTGCACTTTTATTATACACTTGCGGTCGGTTACACTCGCGGTTTGGAGACAAAAGAGACGGAGAGAACGAGAACGAAAAGAAGAGATTCTGGCAGGTCGCGTTTGCCCCAGAGTTTGCTGCTTTAGAGAGAGAGGGGAGAGTAATAGAGTAATACTCAAGAATGGGATTTTGGGGAACGACGTTTGCGTTTTGCGTCCTGGAAGGCGCTTGCGCGGCGTACATCAACGCCACGGGCATTCGAGGCGCGAATCACTTGAAACATTTGCTGAGTGTGACGGCGGTGACGTGCATGTGGATGATGTGGGCGATAATATACATGGCGCAGATGTATCCGCTGGTACAGCCGGTGAGGAATAAAGGGGAGTAGTGTGTTTTAGGGGGAGAGAGAACGAGAGAGAGAGAGAGAGTTTTTACTTGTCATGAGAATAGAGAGATAGAGATATATACATTTGACTGCTACATACGCGATTCTTTGCTTTTGTCGTTTGCTTCTCTTTCTCTTTTCTATTCTCTTCTTCTTGGAATTCCTTTTTATCAACACGCGCATCCGCTCGCTAAATTCGCATTCGTCGAAGTTAACTTCACATCCACCAGTTGCTCTTTCGCGTTCGCTTCACTCGCGTTATTATTATTGTTATTAGTATTATTCGCGTTCACGTCCGCGCTGGGCAACGCCATCGCAATTTTCCTAAACAAAGCTTTCACGTTATACCCGGCTTTCGCGCTCGCCTCGATGAAAATGGCGCCTCCGTTGCCGCCGTTCGTACTACCGCTCTCGCTATGACTACTGCTATTACCAACGTTCAACCCTCTGGCGAACTTTTCCCCCTCCTCTGTCTCCACCTCTCTCTCTTCCACCAAATCCGTCTTGTTCCCGACAATCGCGATGACCACGTTCTCCCCTCTCTCTTGTTTCACCTCGTCGATCCACTTCGCCACGTTTAAAAACGACTGCCTATTCGCCACATCGTACACAATCACCGCCACCGAGGAGTCTCGGATGTACGAAGGAATTAACGATCGAAATCGCTCCTGGCCAGCGGTATCCCACAGTTGTAATCGAACGCCTCGAGAATTCTCCAAATGTACCGTTTTCGATAAAAAATCGATGCCGATCGTCGCTTGGTACGTGGCGTCGAATTTGTCGTACATGAAGCGAGAGATGACGGACGTTTTCCCAACCGATTGGTCCTGTTGAAATTGTTGAATACATAACAGAGAGGAAAAGTCAGCAATGCATTATTCTTCAACAAAACCACCACAAAACCGAAATGATGATGAGATGCTGCACTTCTTCTCTGCTTCTCTTTCTTCTTCTTCTTGGTTTCAACTCTTTTATCCGCGCGGGGAAGATTAAGAAGAAGAGAAAAAAGGATCGCCGGGAAAGACTTTTGAAAACAAATAATGTTAAGAAGAAGAACGAGAGAGAGAGAGAGAGAGAGAGATTGAGAGACAAAAACGAAAAGAAAAAGAAAAACACGAGAGGAGGATAATAAGAACGCACTCCCAGAAATACCAGCTTGTACTTTGAAAGCGGCATAGAAGCACGTCCTTGTTGGTTTGATGATGCCATGAGGTAAAGCTTTTTTGAATAAAAATGAGGAAAAATCGAGACAAAAATCACACAAAAAAACACCCAAAAGCTCACTTGTTGGTGTTGTTTCTGTTGTTTAGAGTACACATAAAGAGTCTCTCGTTTTACTCGCGAGAGACAGAGAGAGAGAGAGTGAGCAGAGAGAGATCTTACTGCTGTTGTTGTTCTTTTTGTCCTCTACATCAGAGAGAGAGAGAGAGAGAGAGAGAGTGCAATAAGAGCGTAAAGAGAATTACACAGAAGTCCCCCGGCGGCGGCTTAGGAGAGCGGCTTGGGAAAGATGCCAAAAAGCGAGAAGAAGAAGGATAATGATGATGTCGTGGTGGAGAACAAAACCGGGAACCCGGTACGATCGAAAGAAGAGGCGATGCGCATCATCGGCGAAAAAGAAGAGGACAAGAACGCTATGGTGTCGTTATTCTCGGACGTGAACCCGAACGACCCGTTGCGACCGATTTTTGCGCCCTTGGGGAAGCAAAACGAAAAGAAAGGCGAGAAGGCGATGTACCGGAAAGTAAACGTTCCGTCGCACAGGCTTTCGCCATTGAAAGAGCACTGGATGGCGCTGTATACGCCGGTGACGAAACAGATGAAAATAGACATGCGCATGAATTTAAAGCTGAAGAAAGTGGAATTGAAAACAACCGACCAGACGGAGGACGAGTCGGCGTTGCAAAAATCGGCGGATTTTATACAGGCGTTTGTTTTGGGATTTGAAATCCAAGACGCGGTGGCGTTGTTACGATTGGACGATTTATATTTAGAGTGTTTCGAAGTGAAAGACGTGAAGCAAACGCTGAGAGGAGAACACATGAGCCGAGGGATCGGGAGATTAGCCGGGAAGAGCGGCAAGACGAAATACACCATCGAAAACGCCACGAGAACTCGAATCGTCATCGCCGATCAACACATACGCATATTAGGGTCGTTTCAGAATATAAAAGTCGCCAGGAATGCCTTGTGCGCCTTAATCATGGGTTCGCCGCCAGGGAAGGTGTATTCCAGGTTAAGGACCGTCACCGCGCGCTTAGCCGAACGCTTTTAATATAGAAAGAAGAAAAAACAATTTTTTGCTCTTTCTCTCTTTTCTCTAAACCCTATTTCATGAAGCCCTAAATCACAAAGCAAGGAAAAAGCTGACTCCTCGAGACCATTATCGTCACACTTTCTCGCGTTCTCGCGCTCGATAAACGACGACGGGGTTTCGAGAAGAAGACAAAAAAGAAGAAACAGAAACGGTGCAGTCACATTACCACGCTTTTCGACGACTTTATGATGTCTTTATCCTCTCTTTCCTTTGTTCATCCCAAAAACATTGGGTTTCATCCCATCCGGGAAAAGTCAAAAAGTAACGTCATGAAGAAACAAAGACGACGAAGAAGATTACAAGCGAATACTCGTAACACTCCTCAAACTCGCGCGATGGCAGCCGTCCAAGACGAAGAAGCGACGAAACCGCAACCAGAACCGGCAAATTGGGAGTACAAATACCTCTACGACGGCGCCTGTCCGGTGTGTCGATCGCTGAAAGCGGGATTAGAAGGTAAGAGCACTTTATCTCTCCAGAGAGGAGTTTTGTGTGTTGGGTTGGGTTTTTAAAATACGCGCGCGTAAACGAAAGAGCTTGGATTTCAAACGACTCGTAACACAACAACCACTCTTTTCTTTCTCGTAGTCGGTTTTTGACTCTCGACTCTTCTATCTCTCTCTGTGTGTGCGCGCACCGTGTCTGTTCCTTGCGCTGACGTTAAGTATTATTTTTCTTCTTTTCCAAAAAGGCACGGGCAAAGGCGAAGGGAAAATCTATTACGTGAACATCGTGGACCCTCTTTACGACGCTTCTAAGCACCAAGGCGTGACGTTCGAGGAAGCGATGGACACTTTGCACGTTTTGAAACGAGACGGCGGAGAGCCGTTGCAAGGTTTACCGGCGATTGAAACTCTCTTTGGCGTGGTTGGTTTCGGGTGGGCGGTGAAGTTAGCCACGTTACCGCCGGTTGGGTTTGTCGCGAGTTTGATGTATAAGCTCATTAGTAGCAACCGGTTAAAGTTGGGCGGCGATAGCGCCGTCGGGGCGGGGATTATGGCGTTAGGAAGAGTCGGTTTGGAATTGAGAGGCGAAAAAGCGAGTTGCGCGGAAGGCGACGAGTGCAGAGGTATGGTGGATTTGGAAGTGGAGGAAGGACAGAGAGGGGTGGAGGTTTCGCCTTCGACTTCTTCCGACGGAGACGGGTCAACGGTGGAGGGCGGTGCAGTTTCTTTGCCCGGGAACTCGGTGGATTTTTCGGACGTGTTTTCCTCTGGACCAGAGTTTGTGTTGGGCGCGTACGCGTCTGGTGGGTACATCACCGCCGCGATCGTGTCCGTGCGCTCGGGCGAGTTGGATTCAGAGCTCATCGAGGAGGAAGTGACGGATGTGTTGGACATTAACAACGTCGGAGTCGCGTTGAAGTCGTTGTGCAAACGATTGAAATGGCAAGGTGGCGTTGCGGTGGCGTTACCGGGCGTGTGGCACGCGGAGCAGCAAGATAACGCGACGGTGCAACAGTACGATATGATGGAATCCTTATCGCCGACAGAGTCAAGAGCGGAAAGAGAGGAAACGGAGGAATCGTTTCGTAACTTGGTCGGATTGGACGTGGCGGTGATTACCGGTGCGGAAGCGCACGGATACGGCCACGCCGATTTATGGGGCGACGTGAACAAAGTCAACGACTCGAGTAACGAAAAAGTGAACGAAATGGATGGTTTAGTCGGCGTGGTGACGGCTGGGCAAGAGGCAATGCACGTCGCGTTGTTTAAAGACGGCACATTGTTAACAAACGCCGATTTCCGCTCGGCGGATTTGGCGTCGACTTGGAACAACGAGGAATGGTCGGCGTGTCCACCACCGAGCAAAGATTGTGAGGACGAAGAGCAGTGGAGCAAATGGGCGACGAGAGTTGCGGTGCACTTGGCGAGAGTCGAAGCGTGCAGATGCGCAAGAGGTGGTTTGAAACGATGGGTCGTCGCCGGCAGCGCCGGTGAGAACTTCGATAAGTGGTCGCACTTG
>Ga0257106_1000579_pt1 | contig 21101 bp, 9 predicted proteins | sample LP_taG_3_FD_190177 | JGI IMG/M metagenome (GOLD analysis project Ga0257106, IMG submission 190177) | Marine microbial communities from Northeast Subartic Pacific Ocean, Canada - LP_J_2011_P26_10m | ecosystem: Environmental > Aquatic > Marine > Oceanic | place: Canada: Northeast Subartic Pacific...
TCTTCGTCATTTCTACCGTGCAATTCGCACTCGTCACCGCGTAATCGTACTTCACCCCGTTCGCCTTCGACGCCGCGATTAACAAACCTTGAGATGACGTCAAAACCGTCAACGCTAACGTGACGACCGATTTGCGGCCCCAATCTTCCATGCCTGCGCCAGCACTCGAAGACGATAAGTTGGAACCAGAGTCAGAGTTGACGAGCTTTTCGCGCAACTCTTGCGATTTATCGTCCTGTCGTTGATCGCCGTAAAAATAAAGAGAGAAAGAAGAAAGAGTGTCGTCGTCGTCAGCGAGCGTTCGGTTGAGATGTGTGCGTGCCCTGATGAGCGCCAAAAGGATGAGAGATTTCATCATCCTTCTTTATCTCCACAACGGAGAAAGAAGTAAAAATCATCTCAAAAGCAGCAGCGGTTCTTTAGAGAAAGAGACACAGAGAGACAGAGAAACAAATCGGGAAGAGAAGACATCGCTCGTCGTCGTTTCGCGCGTCATCATCATCATCATCATCAGAAAGAGAGAGAGAGAGAGAGAAAGATTCCGGATATTCGTACCTTGTCACCCATGTTTGTGTTTTATGTGGGGGCAGAAATTTTTCTGTGCGGTGTTTTCGATGATTTTGAGGACATGATGAAAGGGGGAAAAAAGGAGAGCTTTTGCGAAAGCGCCGCTCAGTCGTTCGGCGGTTGACGATGATATTTTCGGTAAAATCGATGGATATTATATAAATACAGGATGCGCGAGCTCTCTTTCTCTCTGACTCGCGCGTTCTCTTTCTCTCTTTCTCTCTCTCAAAAGGGAAAGAAAGAAACTATTACGCCGGCGTAACTATGTAACAATTGAGGATTTTTAAACCTCTCTCGTCGGCGGAGCTATGCGGCGCTTTTTGCGCGTGTTGGCTCATGTAGTTCATCGCCCATAACTTGTCTCTTTCCTCCGGGGATTTATATTCGTTTTGGCACAAGTTTCCGTATAAATACGCGTCGATCATGTCACTTCCATGCGCCGCTAAGAATTCTTGCATTTTATCGACGAAGCGTTCGCTGACGATGTACGTTTGCAAACCAGCATCGGAACCTTCGATAGGCCAGTGGCGGAAGGCTAACATCTCGCGATCGGAGGGGTCAAACAAGTTCTTCGCCTCGAACGTCGAGTGCATGGCGCACAAACTCCCATCTACACCACAGAATTTGTCCATGCCTTTGTGCAACAAAACGAAATCAGCGTCTTCGGGTAAGTTTTGCGCGACGCTGGTCATCGCCCAGAGCGGAATATTCGAGTACTCTTGCATCTTCATCAATCCGTCGGATTCCATGATCCACGCTTTGTCCATTCCTACATCTTTCATGTTCTGCCACGCCTTCATGTGCGCGAACAAACACCCGATGTGGTGCGACAATCCCACCCTTTCCTGAGTCAAAGCGCCGGTTTCTTCCTCTCTTAAATCAATCGCGTCAATCCACGGTACTCCAACTAAACTCTCTGGCGATCTTCTCTCGTCCCAATATCGGTCTTTACTCATGGCTAACTTATTCGAGTCCGCAAAATTCCTCGCGTTAATACTCCTTATGTTCGACACCGCGTGCTCCGCCTCGTCGATATATTTCGGCCACGTCAACGGGTCCACCCCCCACGTCTGCTCGGCTCTCGGAAATACCGCTTTAATCGCGTGAAAACCTCTGTAATCGTCTTTGTTTTGGTGTCTGGTTATGATCATTAAGTTAACATCCAACGGCCATTGCGGGATCCCATCCGGGAACATTCCCGACAACGCGTCGTGGTAATATTCGCCAATCACGGAAACGCTCGGTACTGGAGAGATGCCGAATTTGTACAACAAAGAGGTGGTGGCAGAGTTGAACCCGGCGATGTAGGCGAACGGCATGGCGAACAAAGCCGCGCACGCCAACGATATCGCGTACACCGTTCTCACGTTGTTCGAGAATATCCATCCCCTCCCTGTTTCACCTTTTCCTCCTCCTCCTAAGAGCACGTCGGTTTTGGCAAACGAGACTGATTTTCTCCCCGTGGTGTAATTCGTTTTATACTTCTCCGCGATGGCAGACTTTCCTCCTGACGAGAGAGAGACATCTGGCGGTGCGTTTGGTTTCCCCAACACCATTTTGCTACTTGTGTTCTTAACAGTCGAAGAACTGCTGTTCTTCGTCACGATCGGTCTCATTTCTCTCTCTACAACCCCGAGATATTTGACGCGCGTTTGATGATGTTTTGCCGCGGATTCGACTTTCGACCACCCACAGTAGAGTTTAGGGTTACAATGTAAGACCCTAAATTCACACAATGAGAAAGGGCGAAAGAGAGAGAGAAAGCGCGAGAACGACGAGCGAGACAACGAGAGCGACGACGGAAACCCAACTACTGCGTTGTTGTTGTTGTTGTTGTTTTCTTCTTCCGCGCGGTGGTGGTGGTGCTCTCTCTTCTGAAGAGCAAAGAAAAAGAGAAGCAAATATTATGCAAGAGTCGCCGTCGCATCAAAACATCCATCCAGAAAATAATCGTCGCGGAACAGAAACTCTTTCTCTCATCACCGTGGGGTACGAAAAGCTGTGCGCATACTTGTGGCGAGGGAGTCTGTGCTTCATCGCTGCGGTGTTTTGCATAGCGCTCGATCAAATGCTCATCGTCTAAAAGGAAAGCGTAACTAGCCGTCGTTTTCGTGAATACATTACCGAGTGAGATTGTGCGAGATGAAGAAGTTTTCCTCGTTCAAGAAGAAGAAGAACGAAGAAGAAGAAGACAAAGAACGTTTGGACGACGATTCAGAATCACCGCGCGTGGTTGTTTCCGGGACGGAGGAGGATTCGTCTTCTTCTTCTTCGGACGAGGACCATGAGTTCGAGGAGTCAAAAGGAGAAGAAGAACAGTTGAAGAAAAAGAGAAAAAGAGAGAAGAAGAAACAGAAGAAGAAGAAGAAAGAAAAGAGAAAGAAACTCAAATCGGACGCGGAGAAAATAGCCGAGATGGAGGAGAAGTACGGTCGAGATATGGCGAAAGACGAGAGAGCGTTCGACGATCGATCGTACATGAGGACTTTTGGCGAGGATGACCGGAAAACATTTGGCGTTGAAGGAGGAGCGATGATGTTCTTCTCCGATACGCGACCGGATAGCGGGAATTTAGCGTTTGGAAAGCCGGCGCCGAATGAAAAGGTGAAGTTTAAGCGGGAAGAGGATTGGAATGGAGGTCAAGCGACGACGACGACGACGACGACGACGACGCTGGAAAAGTTGGAGAAGGAAAACGGCAAAGATGGAGAAGAAGGAGGGGGAGGAGAAGAGGAAATATTCATCCCATTGCTTCGCGATGACTACGTCGACGTCAATACTAACTACAACATCTCGCACGGGAATAGAAATACCGATGATGAGGATGAAAAGAGGATGATACAGAAAGTCACGCAGACGGTGTTTGGCGCAACGAAAGGCACGATCGAGGACATCTATAAGCTCAACGATAAAGCTTTGCTAGAGTCCGTAGACGTTCTTCTTAAAAGCACCACCAACGAAAGCGAACAGCTTCGCGAGTTGACCAAAATACACAACGCGTTGACCCGAAGAGAACCGCGAAACGTGAAGAGATGGATTGCTTTTATCAATCACCAGGATAACTTTTTGGCGAGGAGTAAAAAACGTTCCGAACGCGAACGCATCAAGGAGAAAACGATTGCCATTTGCGAGCGGGCTTTAGAGTGGAATCCGAACGACGCGAGATTGCACGCGTGCCTGTTGAAGTGTTCGCAAGAGTGCGAATCGAAAGACCAAACGAAAGAGAGGTGGGTTTTAACGCTGAGAAAGTTACCGACGTCGGTCGTTTTGTGGTACGACTACGTCGAGTTTGTGAAACACGCGACGTCGTTCGCAGAGTTCAATTGCGAAGATGTCGTGCAAGCGTACGAAGACGCGTTACGAACGTTGACAAAAGAATTCCGGAAACTGAGCTCTCAGCGAAATACATCGAGCAGTTGCCGTCGCCAAATTCTGAGCAGGGATATCGGGAACATGTTCTTGGAACTCGTGCAATTTGAAGCGAAATCGGGAAGGGCGAGGAAAGCGTTCCGAAGAGTTCAAGCGCATCTTGAATTTCGCGGGTTTGGAATGCCGCAAAAGCACATTGGAGATAACTCGAGACTTCTTCGTGAGTTTGAGAAGTTTTGGAAAAGCAAGAAACCTCGATTATTGGATAGCGTAAACGACGACGGGGAGATTAAGAGTTGGTGGATGGATGAAAAAAATGGGTCCACCGCGAACGACAATAATTGGGAGATAACACGTGTTCAGGAAGAAGAAGAAGAGGAAGAAGGAAAATCCTCGCCACCAGAATCTTCGAAAGTGAAAGCGCGAGAACCGAGCGTAAAAAAAGAAGTAGAAGTAGATCTTGGAAATAAAGAATCTGATGGCGACGACTCCTCTGACGATGATATCGACGAGGACGCTTTAGCGGCTGAGTTTGCAGTCGAGTTTGATTCTGCCGTGAACGCAGCCGTGGACGAAAACACGCTTCGCGAATGGTCTCGAGCGGAAAGTGCAAAAATGCGAAGCTATCGAAAAGTCGTTAATAACGACAACAACGATGATGAGGAAGATTTCGGATCGATAACTGCAGGCTTGTGTAATATGTTTTGCGATAGCAATCTTGCCGACATAAACACGGAGTTTATCGAGCAGTGTTTCGCTCTCTTCGGATTGCACTCTCTCTTTGGCGCGTTGATTGGTAATCCAGACACCGCAATCGCTCGTCTCTTGCGAAACGAAAACGCTTCTGAAGACGATCAAAGACGAGAAGATGGCCTATTTCCATTCGTTCCTCGAGAAGAGGTACTCCGAAGTGTGCGCGTTTTGGCCACGTCCTCGTCTTTAGCGTGTATGGCACCTTTCGCGTACGCCGCGGTGAAACTCGAACGAGAATTGAACGGACCAGAGGTTGCGCTCGCGTGGGTAAAGTCATTGCTGAGCGGACCAGAGTACCGCAATAATTTACACCTTTACACTGAATGTGCATATTTAACTCGATGTACGAAGATGAAACAAGGAGATAGGAAGAAGAAGAAGAAGAAATTCGTCGACCCGGCTCAGAAAATCGTCGAGACGACGATTCAAAACGCTTCGCGCATTCAGGATGGAGATACTCGTGAAACCGTTCGCGGCTTATGTCGACTCGTAAAAGAAAGCGCGCTTTATCTTTTGCGATACGATTCACCCAAAAATACAAACATTGCGCGATACATACTCGCTTTAGCGCGTGCGCATGTCATGTCTTCCAAAGGCGATAGTTTTGATGAAAGTGTTCCCGCAAATGCGAGCGCAGAGAACTTGCGCTCGCTCGCGCAAGAGGCTATTAAAGTTCTCATGGAAGAAAGTAGTTCCACGCAACTCGAGGAAAGTCTCAAGACATATCATCGCGAAGTGCTGGAATTTAAATCCGATATGCGCGTGTGTGCGATTCTGTTGCGCCTTTTTTGTGCGTCATCTTCGGCGGAGCAAACAAGGATTGACATTTTTCGAGATTTACGCAACCTTTCAAATTTTGCCTTGGAGAAGACATGTTCGGATTTGTTACGCGACGTTATCCCGTATTTGTCGGAATCCGGAGAACTTGCAATAACAGTGACGGATGGATATAAAGAAATCGTAAACGCTCTGTTTCATGACGTGCCGTCATCGCAATTGGCAGTGAATTCTATGTTCAAAGCGGAGACGTTCGAGTCGAAGTTGAAGCTGAAACTCGCGCTTGGACTCGCTCGAGAACTGTGTTTCTCCCGTGCGCGCGAAGAATCTAGAAACGACGACGCGACACAGGATGGTGCCACTGATAGTAGCAGAAGTGCGCTCGTAATAACGACATTGCTTCCAACGCCTCCTTTCTTGACGCAAATTTGGCTCGCGCAAGTTAAGGCGTGCGGCGACGACGACAAGGCGAGGCGGAAAATTTTTGAAAGAGCCATCCGCTCGCATGAATCCGTCGAACGGTGCCCGCTACTGTGGCAGACGTATTTTAGTTCTGAGGTTCACAACACGGAGTACGCCAGAAGCGTATTTCTGCGAGGTATTCGTTCGATTCCATACGACAAAAAGTTCTGGCTTGATGGGATCGCCTGGAACGAAGGCTTTTCTCCGAGCGAAAGGGCGAATTGGATTGATATGTTGAAGAAGAAAGGCGTGGTCGCGGAAACGGACTTATACGAAGCGAAATTGATCGCGGCGACAGGAAAACATTAGCAACTAGCGCATTTTAGTGATCTGCACAGCATTTTAAATCAAGATAATACTAAATACTTGAAGCAACTTGCAAAACAAAAATACTATTCTAAATCTAAAACCGTCGGGATATTATGTTTTTACGTATCCAAGGCAACCGTTCGGCGGCGGTGGCTTTTCGCCGTACAGCTCATCTCCATGAATACCTCCATCGCCGTTTTCACGAAAAACGGAAATCCACCGAAAATCAAGACGTGTCCACACCACCACCTTAAATTCGGATTAGAAGTAGGCTGTTTGGCTAATTTTTGCGCGAACGTATCCTCCGGCATAAAAATCTCTCCAAACGACCACAACGTCATGGATACAGCCCAGGACGTCATGGCTAGCTCATCGATGACGTGCGCAAATCGTCTCATAAACGTCTTCTGTTTTTGCTTGTACGAAGCGTAGTTGCTAAAACACGAAAATATCCCCCACCCTTGCAACGCTTTAAAGAAAAGCGGAAACAACTGAAACATGATCGTCCCGTCCGCTATCACCCATGCAACTTTTGGAATCCATCTATACTCTTCTCTCAACATCTCCTCATCCGCCAAGTACCACGCAGAATCCTTCGCCGCCCAAAATGTAATCCCCATGTTCCCTATAGGCTTCAAAACCGTATTCATTTCGAAGCAATTGATCCCTCGCGAGCGATAATAAAGAAATATCCCGGGTTCAATCACCACCGTCATCGCCAATAAAGTCAAAATGACCCCGGCATTATACGGCATCATAAACGTCGCGTCTACCCTAGTCCTTCTCTTCTCCTCCGTGAGTTCCTGAAACAACCACACCGTGTTCGCTAAAATCCAAAAACACAACGCCATCGTCCTCGCCAAGTCAATCGCGTATCTCTCCCATTCGCCTTTAAACGAAAAGAACGCTTTGGCGTATCCAATCACCACGAATGGGGCTATGCATACCGCCAACGAGTTATTTTCCGCCCACAAAATATCCGTGATGAGCCACATGGCGGTGGAAAAGTTGTCCCAGAAAATCGCCGGGTGTTGGTCGTCAAACGATTGGAAGAATAACATTCCCGTCGTCGTCGTCGTCGTCGAGTTCGCTTCTTTCGAGCTTTGAAGGAGTTTGGGGGTGTTTTTCTTGCTAACTTCATCTCTCGAAGCCGCTCCGTACTCGGCAGAAGACGATAACAACGGTTCCTCTCCGTCTGTTGTTTTCATTATTGCGTCCCTCCCGTTTGTCTTCTTCCGCGATGAGTCGCCCTTCCCGCCCCACGGACAAGTAGGAGAGCAAAACCCGCTCGGATTGCTTGTAAAGAGCTCCCCGCGGACCAAAAAGTGCGCTTTTGAGGGGAAATTAATTGGAAAACTAATAAAATCGAGTGCACACTTACGGCACTGTTGTTGTTGTTTGTGGCACCATAATAAGAGGAAACAAACGAGCATAAGAAAGAGTCTTTGACTCTTTGACTCTTTTGTTGAGCTGTTTCCTTTCCTCACAAAAAACGAGAGCTTTGAGGGTGACTGAGCACAGAAGTTGGACTGAAAATGGACGACGCTCTTGGGGGGGAGAATTCGCTCTCGCTCCTCTCTTTGCGTCGCGCTGGAGTGCGTTTCGACGACCGCGTGACTTCCTTCGCGGACTTGATACAACAACAAAATCAAGGTGCGAAGAACGACGAGGACGACGGGCCTTCTTCTTCTTCTACTTCTCTCGTCAGTTTGTGTCGGGAATGCTTCGTCCAATTTGGCCACGAGAAACTGGCGAAACGATTACCGAACGCGCTAGGACGTGCGTCGGATCCGAGCGGGAGGTTTCGAGTGGCGACGAGTTACGCCAGAGCTTTAAACGGGGTGTTTTTTAATAAGGCGAATAGTAGAAGCAGCACTCGTAATGGTGGTGGTGGTGATGGTGGTGGCGATGGTGATGGTGGCGGCAAAAAGAGAGTTGGCTTCAGTCATTTCTTGTACCCGTCGGAGGAATACGCGAGAGAAATCGTGGCCTTGCTGTGCGAGATGATACCAGAGGAAGAGCGAGGGAAGAGTAACGCGACGTCGTCGACTTTGTTTGGTCGTGGTGAGGATGGTTCGGTGGTCTCTGCGTTGGAGAGAGCGGTGCGAGTGGCGAACGGCGTGAAAACATCCTCGTCTTTCAGGGAAGCGGCGAGTTCCTTTGAAAGTAGTTTGAGGAGGAGCGAGAGAAAGAGAAGGATGCGAGAGATTTTCAACGCACAGGCGAGAGTTGTGGCGAACAGACAGCGAATGCGAGACAGAGAAGGGTTCGCTTTGACGAAGAATAAAGAGGTGGCGTGGACGAAAGAAAACGGGTTGTGGCCTGAGGGACCGGAGAACGACGACGGGATCGCTGTTAACGTGTTGGCATCGAATGGCGTCGGAGGGTTGGTTGCCGCCGCTTTGCGAGTTGCCGGTGGCGATAAACTTGCGTCAAATAGTAGTAAAAATAGCAGGAATGCAGGAAATGATGGGGGCGAAGAAGAAATGCAACGTTTAGGCGATAGAATCAAATCCGCCGCGGAAGCGAAAAAGAACCGAGAAGATTCTGCGAACGAAACCCTCGAACAAAGAGCTCAAGCGCGGGAAAAGGATTTAGAAGATTTACAAAACGACGTTGAAACGACTCGACAGACAATGGAAGCGTACGTGTCGAGATGCGAGAAAGCGTTGGAAGAAATGCTCGAATACGCTCGATTGGAGAAGGAAGAACGCGCGAAGTTCCCAGATTTAGAGGAGGAATATTTAATTCGAAAAATGGCGACGGATATGGTCGTCGGTCCAAACGCATCAAAGGGATCGCCGGAAAAAGCGAAAGAGGAAATGGAAAAGCTCGTTCGGGAGGACGAAAACAGACGCCAAGAATTACAAAAAGAGTGGGACGACGCTCGCCTTCCTTTGGAACACGAAATCGATAAGAGAAACGCGAAAGCGGAAGCGGAACGAATGCGAGCTAAAGAGCAACTTGAAGAGATTCAAAGATGGAAAGAAGAGGCAAAAGAGCAAGTTCAATTAGCTCGACGAAAAGCGGAAGAGCGCGATCGGTTATCGCAAGCGTTAGAGCGAGCACCAAGAGGCGTCAAGCGTCCGAGTTTAGTTCAAAAAGTCACCACCATCGTGAAGAACATAAAGAAACAAGACGTAGAAATTGCCAAGATTGTTCGCGACGCGAAAGCGGCGGAATTACAGGTGGCCGAAAGTGCGGAAAGTTTACGCAGGATATACGCAGTCGTTGAGGACGCCATCTTTAAATCCGCAAAAACGGACGAGACGATGAAAATGGCGTATAGATATTTGCACGACATGCACAAGACGTTTGCGAAAATTTCCCGAGACGTCGCCGAGGCCTCGGAATCCGCGCGAGCGCGAGGTGAATTGGAGGAACAAATGGACTCGCTAAAAGAATTGAACACGGATTCAAAACAGGTGGCGAAAGATGTGGCGATGTTGAGGAAATCGGTGAAGAAGTTGGAAGAGAGAGTGAATGTAAAGTAAAGAAAGTTGTCAAACGCACGCAAAGATGTATCTTAAATAATTGAATATTGAGCATAGAGCATGTCTCTGACGTTGAAGTACGCGTCCGAGATTGATCCTTCAACAATCAACTCATCGTCTTCGGCTCTTCGACGAACGACGACTTGTCCATTTGCGCAAACTAAAGCACCGCCTTCCCCAAACTCGGCGGGTACGCCCATTCGCTGCAAATACCTTCTAAACTCGGACAAACGAACGTCGCCGACGAACGCCGAGCGTCGGTGATGTTTAGTCACGATGTTGATTTCTGTGCCTTCATTTTCTTCGTTGTCTTCTACCACGAGAGCGGCGGCGGTTGTTTCTTTCTTTACTAAAGAAGGACCGGTGACTTTTCCAGCGAGTAAAGATTCGTCTTTGACTGTTTTTGATACGGTTAATTTCAAAGCATTCACTGGGACCGGGAGCAACTCCGGCGCCGAGCCATCTTCAGGGATTGGCCCAATGACGCCATCGATCCAACCGACGGCATAGCCACTCACCTGTCGCAAACGCGCGGAGGATAAAACCGCTTCAGAAAGTCGAACCTTGTACGTCGGATGTACCGAGGATGCATCTAACGTCTCGTTGTTCTTCGGATAATCAATCTTCGAGCTCTTCGGGAAGTGTTCGGAATCGTTGTATAAGTGCGAAGCAAGCTTCTCGGCATCTTTCACAGTACCACTCACGAGAATTACTCGTCGCGGTTCTAGACGCGGGATGATTGCTTTCACTGATCGACCATCGGCTAATCCGTCGTAATCAAAGTTTGATTCAATTGCCGCTTTCACGACGATTTCTTTCGTTTCCTTGACGACTTTCGTTGGTATTCCCACAGGTCGTTCGAGAGCTTTCTCTTCTTTACCCGCATTCGCATCTATATCCATATCCGGTTGTTTGTTAGTCAATTTCGCTGCTATTCCAATCGTCGCGTCCATGCTGTCATCTACACTTGCGAGTTTATCGACGTCGCCGGTACTTTCAAACGATTGATCTCTCGTCATTTCCGGTCTTAATTCGTTCGCGACTCTAAAGAACGCGTCCGCATCGATGGCTTCCCCGTACTCAGTTTTTGCACTCATACCCGAGGGATCAGATGATGAAGAAGATAATTTCGTTTCGTCCGGAAAGACGAGATGCTCGAAACTTTCGGGAATAAATCCATCGACGATGCACTCGCGTCGCTCAAACGACATTTGCTTGTCTCGCAGCGCAATACCAGTTTCCTCGTTTACTTGAGGTGGCGGTACCAAACGCTCAACTTTTTCTTCTTCCTCTGCGACACCCGCTTTCTTTTCACCGTAAATATCTTCGTCTTCAACCGGTTGCGAGAGCGTCGCAGCGTCCACATCCATCTCTTCCTCCAACATACGTTTCTTCTCTTCTTCTTCGGCCAGTCGCTTCGCTTCTTCTTCTCTCCTCTTTTCCGCTTCGAGACGTTTCTCTTCTTGTTCGTGCTCCCACGCTTCCAACTCTTTCCCAGACAGCGATTCTCGCCTCGCTAATTCAACTTTCATGATCACGTCTTTCTTTTTCGTCTTTGAAGAAGTCGTCTTTGCTCCTCCCTTACTGCACTTTTCGACAATCTCTCTCGCTAATCCAACTTGGCGACCAATTTCGTCCGGCCAAATGAAACAATTCTTCGCGTCCCAGGCCCATTCAACGAACAACTTCCTCGCAAACCCACCTTCTAAAGACGCCAACGATGCAAGGACAACTTTCGGTCCCGGAGGCAATCTCGTAAAATCTTCGTACGAGTGACACGGAAACAATCTTTTCACGTCGAACACGTTCTGTCGCGTGCTATCGAATTTTAAACCAACGTCTTCGTTCATCCATTCTAAATGGGATCGCGCGAACTCCAACGCGTTTGCGGCGACGTTGTTAAACAACACCAACTGATAGCTTCCTAAATTTTGATTCTTCCACGTTTCTTCTAATAATAAAGCCAACTCTAACGTCCTTCCAACGGCGTCGCAACAAATAACCACGTTCCCTTCCATGCGCGCGTGTTTTAAGACGCAATCGACTAACGGCAAATCTCTCACTTGCAACCTCGACTCGGGCGCTTTTCTGTCCACGTTCCGACAATCTGTAATTAAAACCGACGGTCGATGCACAGTCTCTGCTAAACTCGTCCCGGCTAAATGTCGTTCTTTCCGCATGTTGTAATCAACCGCGTAGACGATATCCTCGGCGTCTTTTGATATGCGCCAACATGAACCGCCTAACGTGTGACCGGCGTTGATAGCTTCGACGACAATATCGCTATTGGTAGCACCACCACTATTTTTGCTATTATTACCCGCGTCGCTCTCATTAACAACACCCCCTGCGCTTTCTCTGCTCACGCTCACCCTCGAATGTTGCTGATACTTCACCGGAACAAACTTACTAAACGCCAAATCCACGTCGTCTAAACTGTATCCCACATCTTCTCCAAACTCCCCTCGAAACTCGGAATACCCGAGCGCAATGTCGTAACATAACATTTGCCCTAACTTGTGCGTCGGTATCGACGCGTAAATTTTGCAGTTTGGGTTACATTTCACTCGCTCGGAGAAGAGCAAAGGTACCGCGCCGACGTGTCGTTGCGTGCAGTGCGAGATCAACACGCAATCCAACGTAGGCGCGATTTTCTCCAACTCTTTTACGTACTCGGTTTGATCGAACCTGTCGTCCCATCCGCAATCTAAAAGGATATTCGTCTGGTCTATTTGCAATAAATAACACAGCGGTTCAGTCGTCGTCGTCGTGCCGCCTTGCGCGCCGTCGTCCTCCCGAATGCCTCCCAATAGAGGCGTCAAAGAGACTTTGTTCCCAGACTCGAGGACTAAATTTCTCTTCGCTTCCTCGAGGACGATATTTTGACTCGTCGTCGAAACTTTCTTCTCCTCCGCTTCTTTTCCTCCGTCGTCGTCCTCATCGTTCGGCGTTTGCGATTTCCCTCTTCGCGCAGTCGATTTCCTTTTCGCATTAGTGTTCAAAGCGTTAATGTTGTTGTTGTTTTCTTCTTCGGATTCATCTTCTTTCACTAAAGGCGACGGTGACTTTGCTCTCTTCTTTTTCTTCACAGCAACAGCAACATCAACGTCACCACCACCACCACCACCGTCGTCGTCCTCGGTGGACCGAGTGGTAGTGGTCGCTTTCTTGGTCTTCTTCTTCGGTGGCATACTACGAGAGAGATGAAGTGTCGATGATTGAAACCGAACGAACAGAGGAATTTTTGCGTTTGGTTTCATTTAGGGTTTGCAACATTTTCCGGAAACCCTAAACCCTAAACCGGAATTTTCTATCCACTTTTGGAACATTTTTATCCGAAGAAGCAGTCAAAGAGATTTGGAGAGAGAAAGAGACGCACGAGAAGAAGAGGAAGAGGAAGAGGGAGATAAGAGAGAGACACTTTGACTGACGAAGAGAAGAGGGGCTGAGATTTAGAGATACATTATGTTCAGCTCTTTATCCTCCGCGGCGTCCTGGGCGATGGGGTCTTCCAGTACGAATCCCAACGATACGAACACGACCGAAGGCGAAGGCCAAATGGAACGAGTCGATCCGACGAAACTGTTCCACGAGTTTCCACACCCTCAAGATTGGCAAGAAAAAGTAAGAGAGGTTTTAGAAAACTTGAAAAAGACAAACACGGAGATTCCTTCGAAGATGTGCCCTTTAGGTGACGTGGAAGCGACGTGCCGAAGATTTCTCGTCGCCCGACGGTACAACGTGGAAGCGGCGGAGTTGATGATGCGAAAAGCGATCGAGTTTAGAAATTCGGTGCGCATCGGCGACGCGGTAGGCGTGGAGAACATATTAAAAGCAGCGCCTCGGTGGGATTTGTTAGAGTTGTCGAGGAAAATTTTACCCAACACGCCGTTTCACTGTTACACGAAACAAGGGTATCCGGTGTATTTGTTGAGGATTGGCAAAGGAGATTCGAGTTTAGCGTTGGAGGTTTCGGACGAGATTCACGTGTATTCGACGATCATAAGAGGGGAGCATTTGATGCGGTCGATTATCCCGGAGGCGACGGAAAATGCGAAGAAATTAGTGGAAGGGAAGACGAAGGAGGAGATTAAGGAGGATTTCTGCGCCGTGAATCAAGATACGAAATCGCAGATGGTGGATAAACAAGTGGTATTGTTGGATTTGAAAGACGTCGGTTTGAGCGCGATGAAGTGTTTGTACGTGTTTAAGATTGTGAATTCAACCGCGTCGCATAACTATCCGGAGTTGAGTAAAGCGATTTACGTTTTGAACGCGCCGACGGCGTTTGATTATTTGTACGCGGCGGTGAAACCGTTTTTGGCGGTGCACACGCAACACAAGGTGAAGGTGTTTTCGGATCCAAAGTTGCAGTACGAGGCGTTGCAGAAATTGTTGAAGGATGAGGATATTCCGGACTTTTTGGTGCCGAGCGAGGATGTGGTGCCAGGGAGGCACAATGGCTTTACGGACGGGACAGTCACGAATCAGATGGGGGATGGGTACATGCCGGAAACGGTGAAGAAGCAAAACGAATGGATCAACGCGCAAGCGATCAGTACGTACGCGGCGGCGACCAGTCCCAAAGCCGGCGACGCGAAGAAGAGTCCATTTAAAGAAGATAGCGGAGATGGTGGCGACGCCTTAGGTGGCACGATTGAGAAAATCAACATCATGAATTTAGCGGACGAGCAACCACCGAAAGAGTAAATTTATACTGTATATCTACGGTACTGGTACAATCTTGTCGTTGCAATCATAATACAAATAGGCCTATAAAAATCAATACTATTACACGCAGGCGTTCTCTTCTTATCTCTCTCTTAAAATTACTAGCGTTTTAATCGAACGGCTCTCTGAGCTATCAGCGCCTTCTGCTTCAACTCTTCGATTTCTTTCTTTAAAGTTTCGTTTTCTAATTGTAAAGCGCTCATTGTTTTCGCCGAGTCTTCTTCTTCTTTAACTTCTTCTTCGTTTTCCTCTTCGCGGCCTCCACCACCTTCAAACCTCTCCAAAGCTCTCTCCACAGCTTCAACTCTCCCACTCCCACTCAACACATGCAGGCCACCGGCATCCATAAAAGTCATCCCCAGTGCCCCTAAAACTTCCATCAATCTCTCGCCGTCGAACAAATACAAATACGCCACCAACGCCTCCAACGCCGAAGCGTCTCGATGTTCCACCCCGCTGTGTCTCGCTCTCGATTCGTGGCCGTAATCCGCCCCCCACTTTAAAATCGCCAACTCTTCTTCCGTCAAGAACGTGCCTTGTTCTAACGAGAGAAGTTTCTCCAAATGCGAGTGCATCGCCACCGCCGAGCACCACCCGTCTTGCGCCGCTCTTTGCGGCCTCAACGTTTTCGCCGAAGTCGACGAGTTCCCACCACTTCTTCCTCCTTGTCTGTTCGGTGGATTTTCTCTCTCGGATTTCTTGCACCTACGTAAAACTAAGTGTTGTCTCGCGAACAGTTCCCAAACGGCGTCGCCAAGGTAGGTGAAACACAAAGCGACCGAGGCGTCGCGGTTTTGTAACAGTTTCGGAACAACACCAACAGAGGGAGAAGACGAAGACGAATTTGGGGAAGAATTTGTCTTCAAAATGTGCGCGTCTAAACCTTTATGTGCAGGCGGTTTTCTTCGCTTGTTATCGTTCGACTTGATGGATTTGTTGCCGCATTGGATGGTGGTACTTTCTGTTCTCTTTTGACGAGAGTATTCCCGAGAAGAATGAGACGAACACGAGGCGGAGAGTCCGGAGGTTGCGCGGTGCGTGGAAAGCATAATTTTATGTGGATAATTTTTGCTTTAAACACTCTAAAAACTGGATCTTGTTATATAATAAAATACGCGATGGATTTTAATGATCAATCAAATCATCGGTTCGCGGCGGCTAACGCGCTCAACTTGTACCACGCGCACTCGTCTTCGTTGCAATCTCTGCTCAAAAAATCTTGCCACGATTTAATCGCGGCTTGTCGATAGTTGTTTGTGATCCGTTGCGCGGGCTCGCCTAGGACCGTCGGGTTGTGGTCGCACGTTTCCGATTCTTGGTCCTTGGCGTGTCCTTTCCCGGGTAAGCCTTGACGAAGCGTGTTGCACATGCCAGCTTTTAAGTCCGAGGAGACGTGACGGACGAGATTGCGGAAACCTTCTGGCCACGTTTTCGGGTTTTTCGTTCGCCATTCGTGCGCCTTTTGGTACAACTTTTCGTCCGTGGTGTATTGTTCCAACTTGGCGGCGAGTTCGTCCACGGAGTTGAAATCGCGCAAGTCGATGACGGACTCTTTGGACGGAATGTAATCTTCTATGCCATCCCAGCCGACGTAGATTGGGATGGAACCTCGAGTTAAACTATCCCAGAGCTTTTCGGTCATATAGTTTGGACACTGGACGCCGTTTTCCAAGGCGAAGTAAAACATGAACTGAGATTTAATTAAATCTTGTTCCATGTGGTTCCCGTCGCGTCCAGGATCGTTCAAGGCGTCCATGTTGTGTTCACATCCACCCATGGACATGACTGGAAATCGCGTGGCGATGTGTTTTAAGATGGCCGATCTATCTTCGGCGCAATCTTTGGCCCACCAGGCGATGGCCGGGACTCGCGCTTCTTTCGGTAACTTCCATAACTCGTAATCGGTTAATAAGGCAGAGATAGACGGTCCGAACGGGTACCACAACCCAGTCTTGGTCGGGTGGAACGCAGCGATGTATTGCATGTTCTTCAAACTTTTCGGATCTTTCAACTCGTACCCGTAGTGATCGGCGGATTCGTGCGCGTAGTAAAAGTCAACCTGTTTCGAGTGATCCTTTTTGGGCGGTAAAAAGTGCGGGTCTTCGCCTTCCGCGTGTTCGGTTTTATAATCCGCGGTCCATAAGAACGCGCCTTGGTTGAACAACCTCACGTCGCAATCAGCCGATAACTCCTCTCTGACCTCGCCGATGCACAAACCGGGTTCATACAACGTGTTTAAGTTTCCCGTGTACGTCCCGTCCCACGAATCCTTACCACCGGCTAAGCACATGGTAAACTTCCCGTTGTGTTCTTTCGCCGGCCTGTGCTTCCACGACCCATCCGCGAACGCGAAATCGTTCTCGTCAAACTGCGGGACTAAACTTGGAAAACTCTTCGCGTCCGCGCCGTCTTTCGAAAGCAACGTGAGCAAAGGGTCCGAAGCGTACGCCGCCGACGACGAAGAAGAAGAAGTCGATCCTCGTTTCTTCGATTTCGACTTTTCCTCGTCTTTCATCACCATATCTCTGATCGCGTCGTACGATTGTGCCGTCAGTGGAATTTCTCCCAAAGACTGTTTGTTCGCGCGGCCCGACGTCGTCGTCGCGATTCGACCATTTTCTCGTTGTTGTTTCGATGATGATTTCGAAGCAGACGACTCCGACCTGTGGTGAATGACATCGAACCCATCGTTTCCACTCTTAAACCCCGCGACTGCAAAAAGCACCATCATCGACGCGAGGCCGGTGAGTACGACGACTTTTTTCGAAGTCGTCATCACCGAGGCGGTCGACGACGACGCGGAATGTGATGACGCGACCCGATAATCCAAATCCGCGGCATTAATGAGCAGCGGTGCCGCTTCCGGCTCAATCGTTTCTGTCTCTTTCCTGCGATTGAAGCGAGACATTATTTCTCGTCAATCAAAGCTCCTCTGTAAAGCTCCTCTGTAAATCTGCAAAGACGATGATCTCTCTCTCTAAAAAGCGGGCGGGGGATGGTAATAAAACTAATCTCTCTCTCTTTCTTTTCCCCCCGTGCGACGAGTTTCTTTGAGGAAGCGAAAGTGGGAAAAAAAAAATTGGCTGCCCTGCTTGATTTCAATTTAGATTTTGGATTTAATTAATTCATTAAAAGACTCTACTCACTCACAAACGCACACATCCTCTCTCTCTCTTTCTCTTTCTCTCTCTCTCTCTTATTCTCTCTCTTTTATATATATAATATAAGAAATAATATTAATCGGTCGGTTCGTCGATCCACTCGTCGGCGTCTTCGTCCCCGGCGCCTTCCTCGTTCGCGTCGACGAAATCATCCGGAGGCGTTGCTGCGGAAGCCTTCGGGCTCGCCGGAGGCTCTGGCGCTTTCTTTGGAGATTTCGGGGCGGGGATTTTCGGCGCCGGGACTTCCTTCGTCGGTTTTTCTTCTTCCTTTTCCGCCTTCTTCGGCGAAGGAGAAGGCGGCGCTTTTGGACTGGCCGGTGGCGTCGCTTTCTTCGCCTCTTTCTTTGGCGATTTCGGCGGCTCCGACTTGGGTGTCGGAGGCGCGTTCTGCGCCGGCTCTTCCTTTTCTTCTTTCGTTTCGTTTTTTGTTTGTTCTTCTTGTTCTTCTGCTACGGTCGCCGATTTTTCCATCTGTTTCGCTAACTCTTGCTCCCCTCCGTACGCCGACGCCGACGGTCTCTTGCTGGACATTTTGGTCTTTTTGGCGTCTTCTTCCATCACTAAAGCTTCGTCAAAGTTTGGAAACAAGTTTGCAAACTCCGCGGGGTCGGCTAATGCCTCGGCGGCTTTCTTGTTAATCTTACCTAAATCAGATTTCCATAACTGGACGATTTCGGAAACTCTAGACGGCGCGTACGTTCGCGCCATGAAAGCGGCTTCGGGGACTCTTCCAGTTTCCACGAGCAAGTCCAAGCACGCGTCGATATCACCCAACGAAAACAAACAAACGAACGCCACGTTGTTCTTGCCTTTGGCTTTGGCAGCTTCGGCGAGTTGCATCAACTGCTTCGGGTTTGCCGCGGCGGAAGCCAACAAGAGTTGACCGCTCAAATCGCCCGAGCGGTCCAAGCACGCGGCGGCTAAATCGAGCTCACCGGTAGACATCGCGAGCTCGCCGAGCTGTTTCCACTTACTCTCGCCGACGTCGTCGTTGTAAGATTCGATGATTTCTTTCGCGATACCAAGCTCGCCGAGTTGTACCGCGAGTTCAAACTTAAAGTCCGGATCAGTCGCCACTCTCAAAGCGTCCGAGACCAAACCTCTAGCCTCCAAGAATCGAGCGACGGAGTTGTGGTGCTCCGTCGGAATAGACGTCAACAACTCCTCCGCGGCTTCTAATTCGCCTCGCAAAACTAACGTTTTAAACTCAATGACGCTCAAAAGCATCGTGTACGTGACGATTTGAAACTCTTTGTCGATCAAGTACAAGCGACTTTGCGCGGCCAAGTACCCCAACAAATACATCGGTCGATCCATGTGGAACAATGTCGTGACTTCACCGCCGATGACGTAGTTCAAGCGCATGTCCGAGTTGTTGTACACGAAACAATCGCCAACCCAAATACCGGTCAAAACAGTTTCCGAAATTTCCGCCAAGAGCTCGAACGAGTCTTCGACGCCTTCGCCTTCGTCAAACTCGCCGCTTTCAAACGCCGCGGCGACGACTTCCGGGTCGTACCTCAAAATATAGAAGCTGTTTTCGGAGATGATGCAGCACATTTCCCCGGACTCTGACCATTTCACATCTCTCACCGTCGCGTCGATGCGCTGAATGACGTTCGCTTGTTCCCAATCGTAAAAGCAAATGAAATCAGTCGATCTCAAACCCAACAAAGCGCCGCCGTGCAAACCCTCTGCTGCGAAATGCGGGCGAAACTCCAATTTTTCTTTAAAGTTCTTGAAGATTTTAATCTTACTCGGCGACTCGCGAATGGCGTATTCGCTCGCATCCGCGGACCATCCAAACTCTAACGCTGAACCAAACGCTTTGTTTCTCCACGCCAACGCGGTGTAAATGATATACTCGCCGTCGCCGCACGCGGTGATAAATCTCCCGTTCGGGTTGTGTTCAATGGATTGAGGGTACAAATCGCACGAACCAAAGTCTTTCGCGGCTAACGGCAATCTCTCCCCGTCCGCGATCTCGTAGTCTTGCGGCAAAGCTTTCACGTTAACCGTTTGCACTTCGTTATGCTTCGCGTACACTATTTTACCGCTCGCGTCCATGCTCGCCACCGGGTCTTCTCTCCCAATCTTGAACATGACCGTCCCTTCGTCGTAACCGACCGAGACGGCGTTGGAACCTTTAATAACTCCAATCGCCCACACGCGCTCTAAGCCGTAATTTAAGGTGTTTTCCAATCTGTACGTCGTTTGGTGCCAAATTCTCAACGTCCCGTCTTCGCTACCGGTGATGATGATCGGCAACTCCGGGTGAAACGCCACCGCACTGACGTTGTGCGAGTGCCCGTCCAACGTTTGCACGCACGTTTTCGTTTGGTAATCCCAAATCTTCACCAACTTATCGTCCGCGCCAGAAATCAAATACGGCCTATCCCCACCGGTAAAGTAATCCACGCAGTTCACCCCTTTCTCGTGGCCTTCCAACGTAAAGTTCGGCGTCGGTTGGCCAATCGACCACACCTTGACGGTTCGATCCAAACTCGCCGACGCGAACGTGTTCGTATCTTTCGGGTTAAAGCACGCTTGCATCACGTAGTGCGAATGGCCCTCAAAAATCTGCATGCAATCCCAATCTTTCTCCCACGACCACAACTTAATCAACATATCGTCCGAACACGACAATACGAACGGTTGCGTCGGGTGCACGCACACCGACCGAATGTAATCCGCGTGCGCCTCGAACGCTTTAATAAGCTCCGAAGTGTTATAGTTATACACTCGAATGAACATATCGTCCGAACCGCAGACGATCCATTGTTTCCGCAGGCACCACTTCGCCGTTCGTACCGGTAACTCCGTCACGTCGAAGCTCTTCACTAAACTATTCGTCGCGTGGTTCCAAATGAACACGTTCCCGGAGTACAAGTTCGCCAGAATCCACGGTTCCACCGGGTGTAAATCCACCCCTTTGACGCGATCGGAGCGTTGGACCAGTTTGCGTTTGATGTCTAATCGTAACGGCATCTTGTGCACGTTTCGTTGTCTTTATGATGACGTTTACTAAAGAAAGAAGAATACGACCACGACTCTTTTGTTTCTTCGCTGCTCTCGCGTTTTCTTCGTGGTGCGATACTAAATGAGAGGAAGAGATCCGATTCAAAACCCCCCAATCGATTGCGTGTGGCGTGTTGTGAGGGACCTTTTTTCCTTTCTTTCCTCAAAGCTCTGTAAACCCTAACTCTACTAAAACCCTAAGCTTTTTGCCCCGTGTTTTTTTGCTTATTTTTTCGAGCAGATTTTTGCTTATCTGAGAGATGCACACTTTTTCAATCAGATAAAGCACACGTGTTTTTGTTTCATCATCCTAAACGCAGAGAGAGAGAGAGAGAGACAGACAGCGAGAGCTCGCAGTACGGGACACACACACACGCACGCACATCAGCAGCAGAAGCACTTTTTTGTGTCGGTTATTTATTATTCTTTAATAACGCGCAGAGAGAGAGAAAGAGAGAGA
>Ga0257106_1000583_pt1 | contig 20903 bp, 25 predicted proteins | sample LP_taG_3_FD_190177 | JGI IMG/M metagenome (GOLD analysis project Ga0257106, IMG submission 190177) | Marine microbial communities from Northeast Subartic Pacific Ocean, Canada - LP_J_2011_P26_10m | ecosystem: Environmental > Aquatic > Marine > Oceanic | place: Canada: Northeast Subartic Pacific...
ACGAGGGAAGAAATGGCGGGTCTCGAGAGCGGCGAGGGTGGGAGGAAAATTGGCCCTCGGGGGTCCGGCCGCCCGATCATCGCGCGCGTGGTGGCGCGAACCCGCGGTATATACCGCGCGGACGCGTCTTCGCATCCGTCCGTCGCCGCCCTTGGGTCGAGATCCACCCGAGTCAACACCCGAGGCATCACGCGCTCCATATCCTCACACACGGTGGAGAGACGGGACGCGGGGGGTCGCTCGAGGAAAAGATCGACGCAATTTACGGCACGGATGATCGCGCGGGGGAAAGGGCGGAGCAATTAGGGAGGGAGGGCAATCAGGACACTACTCACAAGATGAGCTTGACGAAGAACCCCACGAACCCCATGACGATGAACCCGAGGCCGGTGCGCAGCGCCACCTTGCTGAACTCCTTGCGGTCCGGTTTGGTGCACTTGTTCAGGAGCCGGATGGAATCCTTGGCGAAGTCCCGGACGGGCTTGACGGCGATGTCGGCAACCTCCATGTTGTTTTGTTATCACAGCTGTGTGTTCGACTCTGGTCGAGGCGAGTTAGAGTGCGGAGACCGACGATGTCCCTCGCGGAGGTTTGTGAGAGTCCCTTGCGGTGGGTCATCATTCGCCCTTCCACTCTTGGGAAAAGCGGCCTCCAGTCAAGTCCGCGGCCTTTCGCCCGGGCGAAGCGACCATTAGTGTGAAAAGTCATAGGACGTCCAGTTCCTTAATTGTCTGGTATTTGGCTAATACACGAAAAACCTGACTGAATCTCTGTGTCCCCTCTGGCTGGACCAAATACAAAATCGAGGCGATCGAAGGCCCTCGAAACTTTTTCGCCTGAAGCCCATCAACAATCATCGCGCCCACAGCCCGGTCACTTTCCACCGCACGGTCACCCCAAGAACGACAAAACGGATGCCCCGAATGCGTCCCGCCCTCCTCCTCGCCCTCCTCGCCGCCCTCGCCGGCGTCGTCTCCGCGGAGGTGTACTTCGAGGAGCGCTTCGCGGACGACTCGTGGTCCGATCGATGGGTCAAGAGCGACTGGCACGTGTCCGACGGCACCGCCGGATCCTTCACGCGCACCGCCGGTAAGTGGTACTCCGACGCGGAGGCCGACGCTGGGGTCCAGACGGGGCCGGACGCCAGGTTCTACGCCATGAGCGCGGACATGGGACAGACGGTCACCAACGAGGGCAAACCCTTAGTGCTGCAGGTAAACGATCATCATCCGACACGACGTTTCATTTTTCATTCATCCATCGATGAACGATGAACGAGACACTGACCTCTGACCACCACTGACGCATACGCATCCATCACCCTCCACCCACGATCCATTCATGTAACAGTTCTCCGCGAAGCACGAGCAAAACTTGGACTGCGGCGGCGGCTACATCAAGCTCTTCCCGTCCAGCTCTGACATGAAGTCAATGGGCGGCGACACGCCGTACTCGATCATGTTCGGGCCAGACATCTGCGGCCACGCCACCAAACGCGTCCACGTCATCCTCGCCAACAAACACAGCCGACTCCCCGCGAACTTAATGATCAAGGATGACATCGAGTGTAAGACGGATACCCTCACGCACGTGTACACGCTGATACTCTACCCGAACAACACGTACGCCGTGAAGATCGACGACGAGCCCGTCAGCACCGGCTCCGTGGAGGAAATGTGGGATTTCCTCCCGCCCAAGGACATCAAGGACCCGGCCGCGACTAAGCCCGAGGACTGGGACGACAGGCCGCACGTCCCGGACGAGGACGACGTCAAGTCCGACGGGTACGACGACGTTCCAGGTGAGTTTATTTTTGGTTATTTTTGGTTATTTTTGGCAATTTTTGGCAATTTTTGGTTATTTTTGGCAATGGTCTGTATGAGCAATCGCACTGACGGCGTGTTTTGTTCACAGAGTCGATCGTGGACCCAGATGCGTTGAAGCCGGCGGATTGGGACGAGGAGGAGGACGGCGAGTGGATCTCGCCGACGATGCCAAACCCCGACTACAAAGGCCCGTGGCGACAAAAGACAAAGCCGAACCCGCAGTACAAAGGCCCGTGGGTCGAACCCACGATCCCCAACCCCGACTACGAAACGGACGATTCCCTCTGTAAGTTTATTTATTTTTATTTCCGTACCTGTACGGGCAATTCGACTGACGGCGTGTTTTTGTAACAGACAAATTCGACGACTTGCGCCACGTCGGCTTCGAGCTGTGGCAGGTCAAGGCTGGGACCATCTTCGACAACATCCTGGTCACCGACGACCCGGCGTACGCGTCTAAGTTCGCGCAGGAGACGTGGGGCGCCATGAAGGACGGCGAGAAGGCGATGATGGACGAGGTGGAGCAGCGACGCCAAAAGGCCGAGGCGGATGAAGCTCTTGCTAAAGCCGCTGCGGACGCGGCGAAGGCGAAGGAGGACACGCCCGAGGACGCCGCCGCCGACGACGAGGACGACGACGACGATGCTGATTACACGCACGATGAGCTGTGATCTCCTTCCTACTCCCACGCTCTCGTGATGATGACGACGCACAAAGTGTAAACGCGCTAAGACTCTTAATTAAATACCTCCGCCGAATGAATGATCAAACCGCGTCCCACGCGTTGACCGCGACGTCATCCGGCACGTCCAACCTCGCGACGTCCATGTGCTCCTCCGCGCCGTGCGTCGCGTCCATCGGAGTGATGACAAAGTCACACGCGATCGGGCACCCGACCTCGGCGCTCTGCGCGATCAACCGATGCCATCGCCGCCGTCCAAGCTCCCCGAACTTGTTCCCCCACAGCCGAACCACACGAGGCCGGCGGCTCGGCTCCGTGGCGGCGATCCCATCCGCAAGTGCGCAGATCCCCTCGTCGTCGATGTCGCAGCTGCGCATGTCGATCTCCTCCAGACGAGTGGCGTTCGGCAACGCAAGAGCAATCACCACGGCGCCGGCGTCGCAAAGTTTGTTTCGTTCCAGGTTTAGGTACCGTAGCGTCTCGCCCTCTTCGATGATCCTCGCCACGCTCCTCGCGCCAACTTCGCAGATGGCGTTACATCGTAGGTCGAGGCACTCGAGGCACTCGGACGCGCCCACTCCGTACCCGGCTAACGTTTCAATCCCGGATGAATCAATTTTCCATTTGCCCAGCCGCAGCGATCGGACCCCGCTCGCCGCGAGCATGCGCGCGGCGTGAAACACGTGCTCGCACTGGTGCGTGAACAGCCGTGGGTTCTCCATCCCTAACGATCGGAGCGTGTCGTTGTCTTCGAATATCGCGACGCACACGGCGGTGACGCCTTTGATCCCCGCGTCGCAGTCGCCGACGTTTAATTCTCGTAGTGAGACGTTCGTGCGGAGGGCGTGCGCGAGCGCGATGAGCCCGTCGTCGCCGAGCGGGTTGCCGTCCATCCGCAGGCTCTCCAGCGAGCACGACGTGGATGCGGCGGCGTCGTCGTCGGATGAGCCGGTGGATGCGAGGGCGTCGGCGATGCGTCGCGCACCTTCGGGTCCGATTTCGTTCCCTCGGAGATCTAGCCGTCTCATGGCTGGGGACTTTGCGAGCATCTGCGCGATGGCCTCCGCGCCGTCGTCGTCGATGCGGTTGTAGCTCAGGTCTAGCTCCTCCACGGTGTCGGTCCCGGTCAACGCGCTGGCGATCGCGGCGGCTCCTTTACCGTCGACGCGGCCGTTGAAGAGCTCCTTGCTGTTGCCGTTCAGCCGGACGAACGTGAGCTCGGCGCCCGCGTCGACGGCGCGGGTCAGCGCGCCGACGAAGGGCTGGACAGCCTTACACTTCGCAGCCTCGCACGCGGCCGGGTAGGCCTCGGCGAGGTCCTTAGTCTTGCGAGCCATCACTCCAGGAGGGCCTCCGCGCGCGTCCGCGGTCTGAGGCGTCGAATCGATGACCACGGCGCGATTCCTAAACTGGCCTGGAGACTGGCTCGGCTCTCACCAGCAGCACGCGCGGGTGTTGAGGTGAAAAGCCCATACGAGCCAAGAAAAGTACCCGGAACGGTAATTCCTTACATATGTCTCGTTTTCAGGTCTGTGAGTACAATCATTGAAATGAACCTCAGAGAGAATTCTCTGTGACTATCTACCCACAAGCGATCGTGCCCGAGCGGTTAAGGGGATCGACTAGAAATCGATTAGGCAATGCCTGCGCAGGTTCGAGTCCTGTCGGTCGCGACTGACATTTTTGCTATTTTGGGTTGTCCCAAAACCCTCTAATTGGCGTTACATTTATACATTTCCCCGAATTACGTACGACTCCGTAGTGACGTAATCCACTGGATCTTTAAAACCCCTTTACACCCATACCTTTCGCCTGTGCGCCCGATCCGGCTTTCAATCTAGGCCCTCCATTGAGCTCCAAGTGGGTTCGCGAGAAGGCGCGTTTTAGGCCTGTGGCGCCCAAGTGGCGCCCGTTTCCCACTCATCTCCGCACATCTACACTTTCACCCATCTCCTAAAGGTGCGCGCCCGAATCCGTGCGGTACCACTCCATCGTCTCCACCGCCGCGTGGGCGTCTTCGTCGCTCGCAGGGGCCAGGGCGCGTCGCCAGCCTGTCCGATCCGCGGGCTTTGAAAAAGAGCAATCGCGATCTGCGCATCGCTGATCTCCGGCGCGTCACCGCCGAAGCGCGCGCGGCGCGCGTTTGGCGACGCGTGAATCCCCCGATCGAGCGCGTGGGTACCTCGTGTCGATACGCGAGGCATCGAAACCGCGGAGTCCTCACGCGCTCGATCGCCGCGGGAGCCACAAGGGCGCCCGCCCGACGGCGGTACCCAAGCGTTGCGTTGCCCGAACCCTGTGGCTGCGAAAGCTCCCGTCTCGATCGCAGCGTCGCTGACCGTCACCCCGCCCCCGTTCCCGCATCATCTAACAGCTACGATGGCTTCCAAGGACGGTTCCACCTTCTTCTTCACCTCCGAGTCTGTCAACGAGGGTCACCCCGACAAGCTCGCGGACCAGGTACGTTCCGCGTCGCCCCGTCTCCGGGCGCGTCGCCCACCGCCGTCTCCCCTGCAGACAGAGCAAAGGAGTTTTTTTCCGCCGAGCCGGCCTCGGATGGAAATCTGGGGCTGCGGAGCCCCCGGCCGGAAACGGCGACGACGACGCACGTTCGGCGCATCCGACGTCCATTTCGAACCCGCTCTGACCTCGCACCTACCCCACGTCGTCCACACCGCAGATCTCCGATGCCGTCCTCGACGCGTGCCTCGCCGAGGACCCCGACTCCAAGGTGCGACCGCCGACCGCCATCGGCCGTTTTGGCAAAAACCAAAAACCAAAAACCAAAAACCAAAAGATTACCAAATTAACGGATCGACCCGAATCTGACCTCACTCTCCCCCCTCTCCCCCCTGTAAACACAGGTCGCGTGCGAGACCGCCACCAAGACCGGCATGGTGATGGTGTTCGGCGAGATCACCACCAAGGCCAAGGTTGACTACGAAGCCGTCGTTCGCGGCGTCTGCAACGACGTCGGTTTCATCTCCGAGTCCGTCGGCCTCGACGGCAACAACTGCCGCGTCCTCGTCGAGCTCCACGCGCAGTCCCCCGAGATTGGCCAAGGCGTCCACGGCATGGGCACCAAGGCGCTCGAGGAGATTGGCGCCGGTGACCAGGGCATCATGTTCGGCTACGCCACGGATGAGTCCGAGGCGTACCCCGAGTACAAGGGTAAGTACATGCCCATGACGCTCATGCTCGCCAACGCCATCGGCTACCGCCTCACCGAGGTTCGCAAGAACGGCACCTGCCCGTGGGTCCGCCCCGACGGCAAGACCCAGGTCACCATCGAGTACAAGAACGAGGGCGGCGCCATGCGACCCCAGCGCGTTCACACCGTGCTCATCTCCACCCAGCACGACGAGACTGTCACCAACGAGAAGATCGCCGAGGATCTCATGACGGAGGTCATCAAGAAGGTGATCCCGGCGCAGCTCCTCGACGCCAACACCATCTTCCACCTCAACCCTTCCGGCAGGTTCACCATCGGCGGTCCCGACGGCGACGCCGGCCTCACCGGTCGCAAGATCATCATCGACACCTACGGAGGCTGGGGCGCGCACGGCGGCGGCGCCTTCTCCGGCAAGGACCCCACGAAGGTTGACCGCTCCGCCGCGTACATCTCGCGCCAGGCGGCCAAGTCCATCGTCGCCGCGGGCCTCGCCAAGAGGTGCATCGTGCAGCTCTCGTACGCCATCGGCGTCCCCGATCCCCTCTCCGTCTTTGTCGACACCTACGGCACCGGTTCCATCCCCGACGACGAGATCCTGGCCAAGGTCAAGGCGGCGGTGGACTTCCGCCCCGGCCCCATCGGCCGCGACCTCGACCTCAAGAGGTCCACCTCCAAGACCTCCGGCAAGAACAACCGCTACCAGCAGACCGCCGCGTACGGCCACTTTGGCCGCGACGACTACGACGTGTTCACCTGGGAGAAGCCCGTGGCCCTCTAAGCGATTAAATAATTTACAATTTACGCGAGCTCGATGATTTTAAGAGTTGTCGAGCTCGAGTGAGTTGGATATTATACGCTTAGTTTGTGGTTTATAGGGGGTTGATTCGGCCGGGGGGGGAACTTAGGACGCGCTGTTCGTGGGGTTTGGGTTTAGGCCCTGGCCTCATGGCTTTATTACTGCTACTAGAAACGTCGGAGACTTGATTTGCGATTGTATTTAGGAACCAGCTGGTCGTCACCCCCGGGAAACATTCCGGGATAAGGGGCGGCGATCGGGCAAAGTGGGATTTTCCTCCCCTCCGCCCTGTACGCGAGTGGCTTTACATCACACCGCGCGCGTGCAGCACCGAAGTGAAAACAAAACGCTATCTTTTAATTGAAGGAGAGTAGTTTATACAACGATGACGCGTGTGTGTGTAGGGCCCGCTTTCATTTATTTAGACTCGGTTTTGGATTGAGAAGGACGGACTATCAGGGTCATCACGTGGTCCCAGCTGAAGGAGATGAAGCAAGTCATCCCGCGCGTGCGCTATAAGAGGGCATAGTGCACGCGCAAGATGGAAAATCAGGTCAAAATATCTCCTTCAGCGCAGGGACCGTCGCGTCGCGCTCCAGGAGATGAAACTTCGATCGATGCGCTCGCGAGAAGAAACGCAGGAGGCAATGTTACTCATCTCATGTTACTCATCCATGTGAGCGGACGTGACGCATCAGTCCGCTCACGTGGTCTGCAGCTTCTCGCGAGTGCATCGAAGCAGCCGAGGTTGGTTCATCTCCTGAGGCGCGAACACTTCACCCGATCCGTCCTCGTCCACCCGCCCGCCGCCGAGTGAGCGAACTGAGGTTTCAATCGCCCAGCCGCTGCTTAGCAAACAAAAAGTAACCAAGAAGCGGCGGGGCAATCACATAACAGGAGAAGGCCCTCAGTTCGCACACCCGGGGGACGTCGCACACACACACACACATACACACACACACAAACACAAACCCATCGGTTCCACTCACTCCCGCGTCACCGCCACCCGCCTCGGCCGCTTCACTTCGGTTCCGCTCTTCGACTTTGACTTGGGCACCGTCACCGTCAGCACCCCTCGTTTCACGTCCGCGTTCACACGCGACGCGTCCGCGTCGTGCGGCAACTGGTACGTGTTCTCGAAGGCGCCGAAGTGTCTCTCACGCGCGTGGTACATCGTCGCGTGGGTCGCCGGTGGTGGGTCCGCGTCTGCGTCTGAGTCTGCCGCGGGTGTGTTTTTTTCCTCGTTTTTTTCCTCCTCGGAAGTGGAGTCGTCCCTGCGGCCAAACACGGTCAAGGTCCGCGCGACGTCGTCGAGCTCCACGTGCAGGTCCTCGTCCCCGAGCCCTGGGACGTCCGCGTGTAGGACGTACGCATCGTCCGTCTCTTTCACGTCGACCGCGGACCGGAAGAGCAAGTCACGCTGCCAGTCGACGAGGGAGAGGCTTCCTGAACCTGATGGTTTGACTGATGCGTCACCTTCTTGGGGGTTGCCGTCGTGATGACGTGGAGACGATATCGGCGGTCCTCGCCCGAGCCACGAGTGAAACCTGTCGCGGAGCGCCGCGAGGGGCTGCGGCGCCCTTCGCGCCGCTCGCGTCGACGGCGAGACGAGGAAGAGTTGCCGCTCGATGTCCTCGAGGGTATCGACGATTGAGGCGAGGGTATCGCGCTGCGCGGCGTGGTGATCGGCGTCGTCGTTGTCCTCGTCGGTGTTGCGCTCGGTGGCTTTCTCCGTCGCGTGTTTGGCTCGCGCGACGGCGCGGCCGAGCCCGTCGCGCGCGCGTCTCGCCGTATCGCGCACGCTCCGGCGTACCGCGACGGCGACGTCCGGCCAGTGCATCGGTCGGCGTCGTCGCACGTCGCGGTCACCCACCGGGTCGTCCACGCCGCACGTCGACACCCCGCCCATGTCGCAGTGGTCGTGCTGTATCTGCCGGCGCTCGTCAGCCTCGGCGTCGACGCACGCGTCCACCTCGGGGTGCGACGCCATGGGAAACAGCTGCATGGCGGCGGTGGACGCGAGGGACGCGCAGAGGAACGCGGCGACGAGGAGGAGGATGGCGCGGGTCATGACGGCTGCGAGTGTCGTGGCGCTCACGGAAGTGACACACGCCGCGAAGGAAAATGTTTGAAGGGGCGCTTCTGTTTATTCCTCGGAGGTGGAGTCAGCACGACGCGACACACTCTCCCGCGCGTATCCGGCTACGATGGAATCGAACAAACGCGCGAGAACGACCGAGGGCGAGGCCCCGGCACCCAAGGAGATGATCCAGTCCCTCCGCGACCAGATGGCCAAGCGCAAGGCAGAGCTGGCAACCCTCAGGGCGGAACTTCGGCGTGCGCTGTCGGAGACGCGAGAAGGCGACGTGCAGTCCACGATCGCCAGTCTGCGGGGCGGAGCCACCACCGTCTTCGAGGTCATCGCCGAGCAGCTTCCGGACGTGTTCTACGGTGAGATAATGCCAAAGATTGACATACAGGACACCCTCAACCTGGCACAGGTGAGCAAAAAATACAGGGACTTGGTGTGGAGCGTTGGCGGCGTTCGTTCGTTAGAGGCAAAGATCGAATCGCAGTTGCAACGCGCAGTCGGAATAGTTGTTTGCATAAAGCCGATGTTATTGGCCGCAGAGCACGGCAATCTACCCGCGATAAGGGCCATCCTGCAGTCTGGGGTGGACGTAAATAGGACGCACGGTATTTGGAAGAGGACCGGTTTGCACGTGGCTGCTCGATACGACCAAGTGGATGCGGTTAAGTTGCTGCTCGAAGCTGGGGCTGACCCGAACATACGAGACGAAAATGGAGAACAGAGAGACACCGCACTTCTTAGGCATCTGATCAACAATCATGAATTCGGTGACAACCCACTCTTGGTGCGAGCACTGATCCAGGCGGGCGCAGACGTGAAGATCATGGACAAAAAATTGAACACCCCTCTCCACTTCACCGATAGTGAAGCCTGCGCGCTGGTGCTGATCGACGCGGGTGCCGACATCGACGCTATAAACAAACACGGACAATCACCATTGAGAAACGCGATTATTGATAACAGACGCGCCGTCGAAAGATTGCTGAGACGTTTCAAGGCACGCGAGACCTATGGCCCCTGAGCTCGACGCTTCGACTTACGTTGTAATACACGCCTCCGATGACGCCGTCTACTTACACCTACAACTTCACCGCCATCACCCGCCCGTCCCACCCGCCGCTGTACAACGTCCCATCCTCCCCCCACCGCACGCACCGCGCGTACTCACCTTTGTGCAACGTCGCCTTCGTCGTCACTGGAAGTTCACCCACGTGCACGGCGGTGACACCTGAAAAACACAAAGTTCATCATACGGGCAAACAGTTAGAAGAGTTGGATTCACAAAAAAATACTCACCGTCGTCCCCGCAACTCGCGAGCGACTTCTTCCCGTCGTGAAACGCCAAACCACGCACCGCGTCGCCGTGCGCGTGCACGACCCCGCGGGTACGCAGGCATTCCCACCCGGAGTCGATGTTTCGATCGGCGTCTAGAAATGCCACGTCACCGCTCTCGAACCCAATCGCCAACGCGGCGACGCTCTCGCACCAAGCCACGCAAAAAGCGCGCCCGGCGCCGACTCTAACGTCGTCCCCGCGGCGCTCGGCGATCGGGTGCCTCGAGGGTGCCGACACAGCTGTACCGTCCGCCGTCGTCGTGTGTCCCACGCGCCACACGCGGACGTAACCGTCCTCGCCGCATGACGCGAGCATGGTGCCGTCGGCGGACGCCGCGAGATCGTGAACTGATCCTACGTGCGCGAATGGAATCGTGCGTAGCCGCGTGTCGCCCGTGACGTTCCATAGGTTGATGGCGCCGTCCCTACCGCCGGAGACGATGGTCCCGGATGATGTGCACGTCACGGCGGTGACCGCGGCGTCGTGGACGTGGCCACCGCCGTGGAACTTCGACGGGTTTAGGTCACCCGAGCCGTTGGATGACCATCGCTCGATCGTCCCAGCGTCGGACCCCTGTTAAATAAACACGACATCAGTTTAATTGACCATATGATAGGATAATTAAAATAAACTCACCGCGTTGATTGATCCGTCCGGGGCGATGGCGAGCGACGTGAGCCCCGCCCTCGACGTGGTCACGCGCGATGGTCCCCCGTCCTCGTCCACGTCTGTCGATGATGGGGTGGGGACGCGAGCGAGCGTGTCAGTGTGTTGGATATGGGAGGATGGGCGAGAGAGATGGATGGCGTGGCGGGCAAAGGTAAAATCCCATCAGGGTTGTGCCGGCGGGGGATCTCAGCGTTGGGACGTACGGTGAACTTCGCCGTGCCACGTCCTCCCGTCCATCTTGGACCCGACGGCGACGATACCACGCGCCGTGACGCACATGGCGTCCACCTTGACGTCCGATGACGTCGTCTCGATCACGGCCTCGGCGGCCTCCATGGCTGCTGCGCGCCTTTGATTTGTGTTCACTCTCCCAGGCGCACAGATGACGGCACTTCGATAACCGTTTTCCGAGATTTACGGCAGTTCCCCCCGCGCGAGGCCGCATCGACCAGCTGTATCGATGACGACGGTCACGCCCCCGTTATCCCCGATGCGCCCGCGGGCTCAGTCCCCCGCGCTGGATGCCGTCCGAGAGCTGGATGACGACGACGAGGGGATCCAACGACGGGTGTCGACTCACCGCACCTCGGAGCGACCAACGACACGGGACGACGGGGGCATCGATAGGACAGCCTCGATGCCCGCGCCGTGGTCACCCGGGAAGGCGATGACCGGCGGGAACAACGTCGCGGGATGGCTCCGCTCACGCCTCGGCATGGAACCCGGCATCGGCGAAGCGCACCCATCATCCAACGCGCATGCGTGGACCAACCGAGGAGTCTCCACCGAGATCCCAGCGCCCTCCCCCGCGTTGACGAACGTCACCTCCATGCTCGGCGACGTCATGCTCCAGGCTGACAACGAGCAGCTCTTCCGCCACGGGCTCTTCAACGCCGTGGGCAACGCCATCTTACTCTGCACCCTCGGTTTAGTGTACTCCACGCTGCTCCTGTTGGAGCAGTTCAGGTCACCGATCCTGTGGGCGCTGTTAGTGTCACTGGCGCTGAGAGATTTGAAAACCGCGACGGTGTCCTTGTTGACCGCCACACTAAAAACACATACGTTGCTCAGCCTCGCCGCCGCACCCTTCGCGAAAGTCGCAAGCCTCGCCGTATCGCTCCTGCGCGGGTTCGAACGCGCGACCAGCGCGTGCGCGCGAGGCGACCTCACCGCTGTGTTCAACCGAGGCGGCCGACTCGATCTCACGCCGCCCGGGTCTCCCGAGCGAACCCCGCCGGTATCACCGATACGCCGCGCGCTGACGTCCCCGCTGGCACGAACCATCGGGGTGGGTGCCGACTCCCCGCGGTCCCCGGGCGCGAGGCTCCGCGCGTTGAGAGCCGCTTTCGTCGAGCCCAATTCGAATGGAAGCCCGCCGTGTTCGAAAGGTGTTCCAAACTCAAATCGAATATCCGCGTCAAACTTTCACTTTCGGTGGCTTCTCTGCGTCGGCGTCGCGGCGGAGATATGGAACGTCGTGGCGCGGGACTGGGCGTTGACGCGCTCGATCGTCGCACTAGGGTTAGTCGCCGTGTGCGGGTGCGTCGCGACGGTTGGTCTTCTGACCGCCGCGCACTGGTACACGTTCGCCAGGCCGGGCGCGTACGCATTCGGTAAAATGCCACTCACTTTCGGCGACGCCTACGCGAAGTCAGTCGGCGCTTTAGGTCTATTTACGGTAAACGCGCGCTTGGCAAACACGCGCTGGGCGAACCGAGTGACAAAGACGTACACGCGATGCGACCTGGCGATCCGCGAGGGCCTAATCGCGTCGCTTCATTTCGTCGTCGCGGTTGGATTGATCACGGGGGGCATCGTGCTCGTCGTCTGGTGAGTTTATTTTTGGTTATTTTTGGTTATTTTTGGTTATTTTTGGTTATTTTTTGGTTATTTTTGGTTATTTTTGGTTATTTTTGGTTATTTCCGTATGGACAATAGCACTGACGTCGTTTTTTCTTCACAGCGTCGCCGCGTTTTTCACCGTGAACATAGCGCAGGAATCTAGCGGCGCAGTCGCCATGCTCGCGCAGACGGGCAAGTCCATCCACGGCAGCTCGGGTCCGCTCGGATCGATGATGGACTCCCCGATGATGGACTCGCTCTACTCAGTGTACGGCGATGCAGTGGAGAAGCACTTACCGTCCGCGGTGGAGTACTTAACTTCGCACGTCGGTAAGTTTATTTTTATTTCCGTGTGAGCGATTTGACTGACGGTATGTTTTGTTCACAGAGGACGTCTTTCCCGGGGCTAACGCGACTGAATTATGGGAATCCATGCAGCACATATACGCGCAGTTGGGTAGCGAGGCGAGCGTGAATGGGGTTAAGACGGACGTATGGGCGACGAGTGTCAAGGAGGCTGGGTCCAAGCTCGGTGTCGGGGACGTATCCGGCGCGTTCGCCGTGCTCAAGTCATTCGGCGATGAAATTTTAAACGTCGAGAAGGTTTCCGGAGGTTCTAGAGGTTCTTCTGCTTCCGCCGCGAACATCATACCCGGCATGGACAACCTCGTTCGGGTCATGAACGCCATCGTGGAAGCGTTGAGGGCGCGCACGAGCGGTGCGTTTCTTTTTAAGAGTTACCTTCGTACCTTCGTATTTCCGTACGGGCGATTAGACTGACTGACGCCGTGTTTTGTTTGACTCTCACAGGGATTTTGGCGCACGGAGGAAGAGGCGCGGCGGCGGTGACCGCATGGGCGCTTCGCGCGTCCTTCTCCGTCTTTGCCGCCGCGGGCGGCGTCGTTAACTTCATCCTTAAAGCGGTTGTTTTCCTCACTGTATTGTTTCACATCTTGAACTCGGAGCTGGACCCGGCGGTGAGGCTGGTGGAGCTCATCCCGGTCAACGACCGCGTCAAGGTGCGTTTACCTTAATTAAGTGTTGTCATCGTACGGGCAATTATAATGACCTGACGTCGTGGCTTGTGTAACTCTTAAAACAGGACGTGGCGGTTCACTCGCTCACCCGCGGAGTCAGGGGTGTGTTCGTGTCATGCGCCAAGCTGGTGAGTGTATTTTTAGTCCATCTTCGTATGGGCAATGCGACTGACGCCGTGTTTATTGTACAGGCGCTTTTTCACGCGGCGTTTACTTGGGTCACTTTTAGGGCGTTCGGGGTTCATTTCGTGTACACCAGCACGTTGGCCAGTGGTGCGACGGCGATTTTACCGTTGCTGGCGTCGTGGTCGGTGTCCGTGCCCGCGGCGCTTGGTTTACTGGCGAAAGGACAGGGGTTAAAGGTGCGTTACATTTTTATTTGAGTTTGGTTTTATTTTCGTCTGGGCGATTAGATTTGACTGAGGCCTTGTGTTTGACTCTTACAGGGCGCTTTGTTGGTGGTGTCGCACTGGGTGACGCTCATCTTCGTCGACATCGACATATACCAGTCCGAGATTCAGGTTGTTCACCCGTACATCGTCGGGCTGTCCGTGGTTGGCGGCATGAGCGTCTGGGACAGCTCGCTTGAGGGCGCGGTGAGTTCATCTTAATCCTCGAATGGGAAATTAGATAATGACGACGTGTTTTGTGCACAGGTGCTCGGCCCGCTGTTGGTCACCGCGCTGGCGACGGCGAGGAACGTGTACAGGGAACTGGTCAGGACGCCGCCCGCGGGTGGCGTCGCGGGTGGCGCCGGGGTTGGTACGTTTAATTACCTAATTACCGAAGGTACCTTTGTATCGTATGGGCGATTTGACTGACGTCGTGTTTTGTTTACCGTCACAGGTGGCGCTACTCCGGGGAGGACGACGGCGACGGCGCGGAGGCGCGCGAACGGCGGGAACGTCCGTGGGTGGACTCCGGGACGGACGTAGATACGCGCTTTGTGAATCAAATACAACGTCAATTACGTTTCATTACACGCCTAAAAGCTCACGCCCGCCTCGTCCGTTTCTTCCGTTGATCCGCGTTTGTCGTCCCAGTCCCTTTACTCACCCCGAGTGGTTCCAACTCGCGTCTCGACATCCGCAGCTCGATGCCCAGTATCTCCGTCGCGTGCAGCGCCTCGAGCGCCGCGGACGCGCCGTCCTCGTCGACGTACCGCACAGTACCCGACGCGCCGTCGACCGACATCGCCAAGTCGACGAGTGGCCCGTGGGAAGTCAACACGTGTCGCAGCGCGTACGAGGGAAGCGGCAGCGCCAGCCTGAAGAACAGCGTACTCGTACTTGTAATTGCGGTTGTAATCGCGGTTGTAATCGCGGTCGTCTCGACGGCTGATTCATCGTCGCATTCGCTGGGTTTGGAGTCGGTGTTGACGCCTGCGAGTTTCTTATCCTTGGGTCCCTCGGTGTCCTCGGGCGCTTCATCGTCGTCGCCTTCGTCCGCTTCTGCTTCATCTTCCTCTTTGTTTTTTCCCGTGTTTTCCTCTGTCTCCTCGAGAGGGTCCTCCTCGGCGACGACCCCGAGGGTCACCTTCCCGAGCGCCATCGCCGCGTCCGTGGCTTCCTCCTCCGCCTTGGTCCGTCGGTTAGTGGTGGTGGAGTTGACGCGCCGGGGCCTGGACGCAGCCTCCGGCCCATCCTCGGTCTCTGCGTCCTCGGTGTCTACGTCAGTTCCGTCGTCAGACTCACCCCCGTTCTCGCGTTCAGCTGACGGTGAATTCAGCCTGGAGTACTTGCGGGGCCCGGGGAGCTGACCGCTCAGCACGTCGTCGTCGTCGCCCTCCTCGCGTTGCCTCCGCAGGGTTCCGTCGTCCTTCGGATCTCTCTGCGGATCTTCTTTCCTCTCAGACGTTTTCTTCGTCGAAGACACTTTCTTCTTCACCTCGAATTCTGAATCGGGAGACGGGGTCAACCCTTGATCGGGGTTCCCGCCGCGCGTGTCCGTCTCTGCTGAATCGCTCGTGTGCGCGATTGGACCCAGCTTGGTCAGCGCGGACCTATCCGTTCCGCCGCTCGACGTCACCGGCGTGTTACTTCCCCGTCGTTTGTTACTATTCCCGCTCCCTCCTCCGTACGTTTTATCCTCCGCGGGCATCACCTTGCACCGAGTCCCGCCGCCTTCCGGTAGCTCCGTCCCGTTCAGTAACTCACACGCGGATGACATCGCGGAGTGCGTCTCGAAGGTGACGTACGCGAACCCGCGGCTCCGGCCGCTCTCGAGCTCAACCTTGAGCTCCACGCTCTCAACCCCTGAGTTAGAAAAAAAAACACGTCAATATACATTTGCCCATACGAGGATTAAAATAAAACGCACCTTCGCACCGGCCCCGAAACGCGGACTGAAGCTGCGCCTGCGTGACGGACTTGTCGAGGACGACGAACGCGCGTCTCGTCGGTACACCGTTACCGACCGATCGCGCACCACCGCCGCCGCCGCCCGATCGAACGGAACCCGAGTCCGCGGATGTGGACGGCCTCGGTACCCTGGCGCCCGCGTTGTTTCCGTTAGTTCCGTTTCCGCCGCCGCTCATGCCGCTTCGAGCGCTATTCGCCGGCGAAGGCGACTGGCGAACAGGGACGTACGGCTGGTAATTGGCTGGTAATTGGGTATTTACCCCGTACGCGGGTACCAGCGGCGGGTGCGGGTGGAGCCCTGGATTCCACTGCGTCGGCATAGGGAGCATAGGCGCCTGTTGCGTCTGAGGGTGTGACTGCGGGTGGAATATGAGAGCTCCGCGGCGCCCGTCGCCCATCCACGCCTCGCCGAGGAAGATTTGCTCGCCGCCGTGTGTACTCTCGGCCCCTCCCGTGGTCGGCGGCGGCGGCGGGTGCATCGGAAGCGGCGGCGGGTGTTGGTGGGGGCCCGGGGGTGTCGGGATGGACCCCGCGTCGTCGTTTCTCTTCCGAGGCGGCGGACCCGGGGGCACCGGCGGCGAAAACGCCGCATTGACGGGCATCGTCGTCAATCGGTCGCCTCCGCGCCCGGCTACCCCGCCGCTCTCCACGCTGGACGCCGGCGACGCATGGACGCGGACGATGGAGCCCTCGTGCGGCGCGGGCGGGAACTTGGCGGCACCGGCTCGTTCGCCCCGCCTGGCTCGCTTGGGCGACGCGGAACCTCCCGGGTCACCCGCGCGTTCTCCCCGCGGTCGAGAAGACCCGCCTCGTTCCTCGCCGCCCCCGCGATCGACCCCGTCTTTGTGGACCTCCGTTCTATCCGGATTCGTCGAGGGAGGAGTCGTTCCCGTCGTTCCGGCTTTGGGTTCCGCGAGCATGCACTTGACCTTCAGGGTTCCGAGGACTCCGTTTGCGTCCGCGATGGCCCGCATGCACAGCGCCGCGGTGGATGCGTTCGAGAATTTGGCGAACGCGACACCCTTGTGCGGAACCGCCCGGACGGACTCGAGATGCTTCAGGAGTTTAGGGTTAGGGTTCAGGGCCGCGGCATCTCCGTTGGGTCTCGCATCACCCTCCGCGGGCCCCTTCTCATCGTCGCCGTCGCGCTCTCCATCCTTCTTCGGGTTGGACCTCGAAGTCCCGCCGGGATCTGAGAGTCTCGTCAACAGATCCTCGAACGCCCGCGTGAGCGTCTCCTGCCCCGTGCCCTTCGGACACACCACGAAGAGCCGCGACCTCGGTGGATCGTCCTCCGCCGCGGACGACGTCGACATCCCGCCCGCGCCGACGCGATCGTCCGCCGACGACATCCCGCGTGGGAGGGAGTGACCTGACAGCTCGGGTTTTTTCACTCTCGAGTGCGAAAAAGTCTTCAAGAAAATCGACTCGCTTTAACATTAGCACTAAAAGTATCTACGGACGCTACCGCCTTCTTCCTCGTCCCCGTCCCCCGCGGAGCACCCAAGGCACGACCCGGTAGTTCAACACCGGCGCCGACAACCAAGACAGCACGCACAGACACAACATCGGCCGATACCGCTCCTTACCGACGATACCCAGCAGATACGCACGGTTAACGATTGCAAAGGAAAACTCAGAAACGTTCGCCACGCATCCGCCGATCACCCACGATACGCCCCTTGGACAGCCGTCGAGCACGTGCATCACCAGGCCACCGGTGAACGTCTTAACGGTAATTAGGAACGTCAACACGAGTATGAGCCAATAGGCGTGTTCCACGACGTACCACGGACGCAGCACCACGCCGACGGAGACGAACTGAATCGCTTCGAACATTCGCGTAAAAGAACCGACGACGTCGGCGACGGATTTCCTCTCTGTATCCACAGCTGTGTCGGCACCCGGGTCGGCACCCTCGGCACCCGGGTCGGCACCCTCTGAGTGATGCCCCGACCGGCTCTCCTCGCCTTTGCCAAAGGCGGCTCCGACGGCTACGCCGCCGACGAACGCGCCAGCCTCCATGCCCAGTCCGAACCAGTCGCTGAGAAACGCGGCCGCCAAACACGTGGAAACCGTGCCCATCTGCACCAGCTCCTCGCCGCCGTTCTCAATCGGCGTTCGCATCGCGCGGCGCATCAGCGACGACCTGAACGCGGTCATCACGGCGGTGATGAGCAAACACAGGCACGTGGATCGGACTTTATACGCGGCTAAAGACACGAAGAGAGTCCCGGAGAATCCATCCTCGACGCCGGCAACCGCGTGGAGCAGCACGAACACGGGACCGAGGGACCAATCCGTCAGCTGGATCCGTTCCGACACCGCCCTCGGTACCACCGGGATATGAATCGACGCCGCGGAAGAAGGAACGTCGCCGGGTCCTCCGTCGCCAGTCAAAGTCGCGCGGCGGTACATGCCGCTCGCGACGTCGGCGTCGGCGATTTGATGGATACTTCCAGATGCATTTCCAGAATGTGTCCGACGTCCACGTGGCGGCTTGGCGCCCCACCGGATCATCTCGCTGGACGAGAACGCGGTGAGCCCGCCGACGAGCGCGCCCACCCCTGGTGTGAATCCCAGCACTGGCGATAAGGCGGTGAAGAGGCACGCGACTCCGAAGGGTCCGAAGGCGCCCGCGAACGTTTTAGTTTTCGGCACCAGTCCCCTCAGGGTCATACCCGTACCCCCGATTAGTCCCACCCTCCCGGTTTCGAACCCACGCGCGTTGGATTCATCGGATTCACCCGCCCGACTCTCCGCCCTGCGTTCCTTCGCGCGCGTCGCCAGCTCCGCGCCACGGGCGAAGAGCGGCAGTAAAACACCCAAGTGCGCCAGCGTCGTGATCTGTAAGAGTTACACACAAGGCCTCAGTCCAATTGCCCACACGGAAATAAATAGAAATAGAAATAGAAATAAATAGAACTCTCACCTGCACGATTTCACCCACGACGTTCATCCCAGATGGACCTATGACTATCCCCGCCAGTACGTACCCGCCGTGCAGGGGCAGACCGAGTAAGCGTACGAACACGAATGCACCACACGCGGCGGCGAAGAAGAGCTCGATGAGGTCCACCACCAGACGCATGTCGGTGGACAGTTGATACGCGCTCTCCTTGGTGCTCACGACTACGAATTCGTTTTGTTTCGCATCTGTGAGAGTTAAAACAAAACCGGTGACGTCAGTCTGATTGCCCATACGAAAATACGATGAAATACGGAAATACGGAAATACGGAAATAAAAATAAACAAACCTTTGATCCGCAAGACTTGCTCCGCGTCCTCCGCGCTGGGCGTCGCCTCGGTATCTGTCCCGCCGTGCGTGCCACCGGCGCCGTCGTCGCGAATCGCTTCTTCTCGCTTGGCCGAGACCTTCTCGATGATCTTGCCGGTGAGGACATCGTCGACGTCGCGGATGACGTGTCCGACGTCCTTGATGAAATTTTCAGCCTGTCAACAAAACACGACGTCAGTATAATTGCCTATACGAGAATTACCAAAAATAACCAAAAATAACCAAAAATAACCAAAAATAACCAAAAATAACCAAAAATAAACTCACCTTGGCCAGTCGCTCCGAAGCCGCCACGTGTTGAGCCGCGCGGACGTCGTCGGCGGATTCGTTCTCCTCGTCTATCGTGATGCCGTGCGCGCGGTTGTTCGCGGACACGTGCGTCTCCTTGTTCTCGTCGAGTGAGTCATCGCGTGTTGCTGAGTGGTCTTCGACGCCGCGGTCTTCTTTTATGCTGTCATCGTCATCGAATTCGCGCCCGAAGGAGCGAGCCGAGGCTTTCATGTCGTCCTTGTCCGCGTCGGAAGGTGCGGGCGGGGGCGGGGCTGCGCCGCCGCGTCGCCGGCGCAGTCGTTCCGCGTAGTCCATCTCCGGTTCCGCCTCCTCGGTGGATGACTCGCCGTCACTCATCCGTGTCTTCGCATCGTGTTCGGCGCGAAGAAGACCGGCGTCGTCTTCGTCTTCATCTTCTTCGGCGAGATCGTTCGCGGTGCTCTTGGCGACCACCACCTCCGCGGTTCCCTTGCCTTTCCCGCTCGTCACCACCACCCTCTCCAGCTTCGTGCCTTCCTCCCGCTGCTTGCTCTCGAACTTGGACTCTTCGATGGATTCGTCGGAGGATGAATCGATGGAGTCCCCGAGGCCGTCGCCGCTTCGCGTGGCTTTCGGTTTCGACCCACCCGCGGAGCCTTCCACCGCGTCGTCGAACTCGGCGTTGAGCGCCTTCTCCAGCTGTGCGGCGATTGTGTTCTCGTAGCCCTTGTACCGTTGCTTGATGAACTCGCCGGGGGGTGCGTAGGCGTTCGTGCCGGGGGGGAAGGCGGTGAGGCCGGACGGGGGCGCGAGACGCGAGTCGTCGTCGGGGGCATCATCCGAAAATGATGCCCGCCCGTCCTCGGCGTCCAGCAACGACTGCGCCTCGGAGGATGACACGACCTCGACCTCGCCGCTGGCGCGCTCCCACGGGTCCAGCGATCGCGCCCCGGGGAACGCGCAGCCCGCGAGGACCAGGAGCACGACGAGACGCGACGCCGCACCCATGACGCCCGCGCGACCTCGAGTGAGGATGACACGACACCGCCCCAATCATCAAACTTATTAGGTCGAAAATCGTGGTTCTCACAGTAAAAACTCGACTGGTTTACATTCCACACTACACTCTAGAAGAGCCACTTGACCATGTAAGGACCTTCCAACTCGTACCCGAGCTTACGATAGTAATGCCGCGTGCCCACCCCGCTGATCACCGCCAGCTTCCTACTCCGGTGTTCATCTTTCGCGATCCTCTCCGCCTCGCGCATCAACAGCGTTCCATACCCTTGGTGCTGAAACTTACCGCTGAGAGAAAAATGAGTTAAAAAAACACGTCATTCTAATTGCCCGTACGAGGATTAAAATAAACTAGACTCACCGTTCGCGCGAATGCACCGCCACCGCGCTGCCGTACACGTGCAACTCACGCACCATGGAACACCGCACGCCCTTCAGCGTCGGCGACGTCGTCCCCGCGGTTCGCCCGCACCGTCGCAAACGAAGCAACCCGACCAGTATATCCTGTCGGGGATCCTGTGAACAA
>Ga0257106_1000587_pt1 | contig 20828 bp, 20 predicted proteins | sample LP_taG_3_FD_190177 | JGI IMG/M metagenome (GOLD analysis project Ga0257106, IMG submission 190177) | Marine microbial communities from Northeast Subartic Pacific Ocean, Canada - LP_J_2011_P26_10m | ecosystem: Environmental > Aquatic > Marine > Oceanic | place: Canada: Northeast Subartic Pacific...
ATTAATTATTAATATTAGAAAGTATAGCGAAATATTTTTGAATTAATATATCCCCATTACGAATTAAAATATCCCTATACAAATAAATATCACTGCTATGATAGAAACTGTAAGCTAACAATTAACAATAATATGACAATGATAAAAAGAAATCCGTCGTTTGAATTAAAGAAATACTTATCTTCGAATTGGGCTAATGATGATGCATTTTTAACATCAGTTTTTAATGCTTTAAGTATTAGTTTTCCAATAGGCGAAAAATTCTTTATGAACAGTGTTCGTGCATTTAAAGACGATGTTAGTAAAGAGATATCCGAAGATATTCGTATATTCTGTATACAAGAAGCAACTCACACTAGAGAGCATATCAAGTACAATAAATTGTTATGTGAACTAAAAGGTTATGACTTAGAAAAGTTAGAAGGTATATTTTCAAAAAAACTTGAAAAATCTTATACAGACAAAGTAGATAACAAAATACGATTAGCAATCACAACTGCTATGGAGCATATCACAGCATCAATGGGTGCCAGCATATTAAAAGGTAAACTTATTAAGTCAGACAATCCAGTAGTAGATATGTGGAAGTGGCACAGTTTAGAAGAAGTAGAACATAAAGCAGTAGCATACGATGTTTATAAAGCAGTCAATGGTTCAAATAAAATTATGAGGATTGTGATGAAACTGGCATTGATTGATATGCTTCATGCCAACACCAGAGTTGCTATCAATATGTTAAGACATGACAAGCAATTTTGGAAATTATCGACTTTTAAAAGCATGTTAAGGTTCTTCTTTTTAAAGAGTGGAGCACTAAGAAGCAACTACGCAGACTATAAATCATTCTTTGATGTAGACTTTGACCCTAAAGCACATGGAAGTGATCTAGACTTAACTCCATGGAAAGAAAAATTTGATACCAATCAGTTTGTGTAAACAAAACTACTGTTTTTAAACACTATGCTAGTATAAATTTATGAAGAAAATCAGGGCAATCTTTTTAGCACTTATATTTGTAATCGTAGCAGTTATATTATATTTTTTTTTAATTGGCTCATCAGTCGAAGAGCATCAACAAGCTCAATATTCATTAGATACAACTTACTATACAAAAAATAAATCAAGTGATATTTATCCCTCACCAAATCCTAATAAAAACGCTTATTTTGGAGATTTGCATATTCATACATCTAATTCCTTCGATGCCTATACGTTCGGAACTTTAAGCACACCAGAAATAGCTTATAAATATGCTCAAGGTGAGTCAATTCCTCATCCAACGGGTTATGATATCCAGCTTCGAAGGCCGCTTGATTTTTATGCTGTTACAGATCATGGTTTCTTCTTGGGGCTTTTGCCAAGCGCTGCTGATACAAGTTCAATATATTCAAAATATGAATACACTAAACCCTTACATAATTTAAATGAATCAGTCTCAAATGGCTTATTAGAACTTACTAAGAGAGCTAGTCTTTTTAGAGAATTTGCCAGGAATACTATCGCTGGGCTGCAAGATGGAAGTGTTGATAGAGATATCGTAGATAATATTCAAGAAAGTGTTTGGAAAGAAACAGTAAAGGCTGCTGATAATGCATATAAGCCAGGAGTTTTTACAACTTTTGCTGGATATGAATATACATCAGCTGAAGATTTATATGATAACTATCTTCATCGTAATGTTATATTTGAAGGCACAAAAAATCTTCCAGATTCAATTTTTTCTAGATTAGATAGCATGAATCCGGAGCCGCTTTGGGATTGGATGAATGGTCTTAGAGAGCAAGGAGTGGATAGTTTAGCTATTCCTCATAATTCAAATATTTCGGGTGGAAGTGCTTTCTCTATGGATTATTTTAATGGCGGACCAATTGATGATTCTTATGCAGCAAATAGATTATTGAATGAACCCCTCGTAGAAATAACGCAAGCGAAAGGAACCTCAGAAACTCATCCATTAATTTCAAAGAATGACGAGTGGGCTGCATTTGAAACAGCTACTCCTTATGACTCAGGCAAAGCAATTGAAATGAAAAATATAAAAGGTGCCTATGTAAGAAATGCATATTTAAGAGGCTTAGAGATTGAAGAAAAAGGAACTATTAATCCATACAAATTTGGCTTAATTGGTTCAAGTGATAGTCATGTTGGCGGCGGTTCTTATAATGAAGAAACTTTTTTCTCTAAAATAGGTATGTTAGATGGAACTCCTAAGTTAAGGGGCTCAGTGCCATTTGATAAATTTTACGGTTACACCTTGAATAAACTTCGCTCAAATTCAATGACTAAAGTTGATGATAATTATTACCTAGCAGTAGGCGATCGCATAATTTACTTTGGAGCTTCTGGTCTTGCAGGTGTTTGGGCAGAAGAAAATACAAGAGAATCTATTTTTAGAGCTTTTCGTAATAAAGAAACATTTGCAACATCAGGTCCAAGAATTAAAGTGAGATTTTTTGGAGGATATGATTTAGAAAATTATGGACTCAATGATAACGATCTTATTCAAAAAGCTTATTCTTTAAATACTCCTATGGGCGGAGACATATATCTAAATGGTAATACTGGCCCAACATTTTTAATATGGTCAGTCTCAGACCCTTTTGGTGGTATGTTGCAGAGATCTCAGATAGTAAAAGGGTGGGTTGAAAATGGAGAACATAATGAAAAAGTATATGATGTTGCCTGTTCAGATGGTTTACAGGTAGACCCTACAACCAATCGATGTCCAGATAATGGAGCTATGGTAGATTTAAAAGACTGTTCTACAACTTCTGATATTGGTGATTCGGAGCAAAAAGTATTTTGGAAAGATCCTGATTTTAACGATAGTCAGAACGCATTTTATTATGTGCGTGTGTTAGAGAATCCATCGTGTAGATGGTCTACATGGGATGCAGTCAGGAATGGAGAGAAGCCTAGATCTGATATTGATACAATTATTCAAGAAAGAGCTTGGTCTTCTCCAATATGGCTTAAAGTTGAAAATAAATAATATATATATTTATGCTTTATGAGACTGCATTTATGTCTATTGACTGAATCATTGGCAGTTGTTTTAATTATATTTAATAGATCAATATTTTGATTGGGGAGTATTAGAATGAAATCATTTTTTATAAAGTTTTTAATAGCAATTCCAGTAGTGTATATAGGATTATTAATTGGACTCTGGTCATCTGTAGGAGACAATAGACCGATCATATCATTACTTGATTTGTTGAGATCAGATAGCGCAACAAAAATAATAGACTTCCCTATAGATATAGAAGAATCCAATAATCTCAAGCCAAAACCCAATAAAGACAGAAATCCTTATTATGGAGATCTTCACGTCCATACTAAACATTCATTTGATGCATATGTATTTGGTGTTACAGCCTCACCAAGCGATGCATACAGATATGCTAAAGGAGAAGGTATCAAACACCCTATGGGTTATGAAATGAAACTTCGTGAACCATTAGATTTTTATTCTGTAACGGATCATGGTTTTTATATGGGAATGATTAATGCATATGCTGATACGTCAACCGATATATCAAAAAATGATTTCGCAAAACCCTTTCATAATTTAAATAGACCAGAAAATTTAACTGTCGAATCAGCTGGTGAAAGATCAGATATATTTAGTTCTGTGTTAGCTGGTGTAATTACAGCTAGAAGTTCTGATTTACATCCAAATATTCTTAAAGCATGGTTAACAAGAAATACTCAAACAGCTTTACCATCATTTGACTATAAGATTCATAAGTCTGCATGGGCTGATGTTGTTAAAACTGCAAATGAGTTTAATGACCCTGGCCATTTTACTACTTTTATTGGTTATGAATTTACAACTTCAACAGATATTGAGGGTGGAAATTTGCATAGAAATGTTATTTTTAATTCATCAAAGGCTCCAATTAGACCTTGGACAAGAATTGATTCAATTAATCCAGAAGATTTATGGACATGGCAGGATAAATTAAGAGATAAGGGTGTAGACACAGTTTCTATTCCTCATAATAGCAATGGTTCAAATGGTCAAATGTTTGAGATGGAAAGCTTTTATTCTCAGCCCGTTGATAAAGCATATGCTGAAAAACGCATGCGAAACGAACCAATTGTAGAAATTACTCAGGTAAAAGGAACATCTGAAACTCATCCTTTATTATCTCCAGATGATGAATGGGCTGATTTTGAGATTATGGATGTTAGAGTTGGTAGTAGACCGCCAACCTACAGCAGACCTTCAGGAGGTTATGTTAGAGAAGCATATTTGAATGGATTAACTTTAGAATTTACTGGTCAGGGTAATCCTTATAAATTTGGTTTGATAGGCTCTTCTGATACACATACAGGCGCTGGTGCCTTTGATGAATCCAATTATTGGTCAAAAGTTGGTTTACTGGATGGAGACCCAGAAAATAGAGGTTCATCTCCTTTGACACCAGAAAGCTTAGAAACCATGAATGATTACATGCTGGCATTTAACCAGCCACGAAGCACAATCAGTCTAGATCAAGGAGAGTATGCTAATACTGGTTTTACACAATGGGGAGCATCAGGTTTAGCTGTTGTTTGGGCTGAAGAAAATACTAGAGATTCAATTTTCAATGCGTTCAAAAGAAAAGAAACATTTGCAACATCAGGCACCAGAATTGCAGTTAGATTCTTTGGTGGCTATGACTTGTCTTCTCTAGACTTAAATTCAGAATCACTAGTGTCGAATGCTTATAAAAAGGGTGTAACCATGGGCTCAGACTTAATGAACTCGGGTGATAAAATCCCTGAGTTTATTTTATGGGCACAAAGAGATAAACATGGAGCAGCTCTTCAAAGAGTTCAAGTAGTTAAAGGTTGGATTGATGCCAGTGGTAGAACGCATGAAAAGGTCTATGATGCAGTTTGTTCTGATGGATTAGCAGTCGATCCAATTACAAATAGATGTCCTGATAATGGTGCAAAGGTGAATATTAATGATTGTTCAATCAGTCAAAATATTGGCGCCTCTGAGCTTAAAGCACTTTGGAGCGATCCTGATTTTGATAATAGAGATAAATCATTTTACTATGCGAGAGTATTAGAAAACCCTACATGTAGATGGAGTACTTGGGATGCTATAAGTAGAGGGTTTAAACCTCGTGAGGATTTACACGAAACTATTCAAGAAAGAGCATGGACTTCGCCAATATGGTATATACCTGCACCTAGTGATGTTGATGTTGTTCCGTTGGGTGGTACTGTGAGATTAATTAATTTAAGCACTTAATAACTTTCTGAAGTCTAAATTGAAATACAAAGTTTTCATATTTTTTGTAATAGGTATCTCTTTATATCTAGTAGATACAGTTATGAATGCTAATGAAGATAAAGATATATTTATATCAGATCAAGAAATTCTTAGTCTAATAAGCGCATGGAAATCACAAGTTGGTAGAAATCCAACAGAAGATGAGTTAGCAAGAATAATAAATAATTTAGTTGATGAAGAGATTTTATATAGAGAAGCTCTTAATTTGGGTTTGGATCAAGAAGATAAAATCATCAAAAGAAGGCTTGCTCAAAAAATATCATTTTTAAAGGAAGAGTCTATTCCTGATATTCCTTCTTCTCAAGAATTGTTATCCTACTTTGAAAATAATAAGGATAAGTATTTTATTCAACCAACCTTCACATTTACTCATTACTTCTTTTCAGAAGCAAATAATTCAATCCAAAGAGCTCAACAAGCTCTTAAAGACATAAATAATGAAAAAGATATTAATTCTGACCCATTTTATCTAGGAAAATCTTTTGCAAATGAGCTTTTGAGAAATGTTGAAAGCAACTTTGGTAAAAATTTTAGTTCTAGTATTCTTGATGCTAAACAAAATCAGTGGACTGATCCAATTAAATCTACTTTTGGATACCATATTGTTTTTATTAATTCTGCAAATCCTGGTTATATACCTGAGATAGAAGAAGTACTCAAAAAGGTTGAGGTTGATTATTTGCAATTTAAGCGAGAGCAAGCTGTAGATGAATTTTTATCAAATATTAGGTCTGATTATATAATTTACATCAATCCTGATCTCAAGTTTTAATGAAAAAGCTCTCTCTTTTTCTGCTTATTTTTTGTATCTTTAATCTTCAATCCCATGAGTTTAATCCAGCACATCTTATTGTTGATCAATCTGATAATGATAAAAATCTGTACCAAGCTACCTGGATGTATCCGGTTAAAAATATTGGAAAAAGAGCTAATGTAATTTTTCCTAATATTTGTATTTTTGATGCAGCAGATCCTTATGTTCAGGGTAAGTATGTTATTGAAAAAATATCTTTAGAGTGTTCAGATACAATTAAAGGTAAGTCTATAGAAATAATAAATCTAAGTGTTCTAACTGATGCTCTTATAACTATAAATTTTGTTAAAGATACTTTTGAAGGCTTGGTTAATGTTCAGAATAATAAAATTGAAATACCTTTAAAAGAACAATACTATCCAACAGCATATTTGTACCTAGGAATTGGTCATTTATTTGATGGTCTTGATCATATCTTATTTATATTTGGTTTGCTTTTTTGTATTACAGGAGTTGTTAATATTATTAAAACAATTACTGCATTTACCATTGCTCATAGTATTACATTGGGTCTTTCTATATATGACATCATTTATTTACCTCAAGGCACTACAGAGGCTCTTATTGCTCTTACGATAATCTATTTAGCACTTGAGATTAACGACAATGACAAAGAATTAAAAACACCATGGTTAATGGCTTTTAGTTTTGGTTTGCTTCATGGTCTAGGATTTGCTGGAGCTTTAAGTGATATTGGTATTGGAAATGATCAAATGCTACTTTCACTGCTATTTTTTAATATTGGTATTGAATTGGCACAGATAGCATTGATTCCAATACCCTTATTTGCGATTTATTTAGCTTCGAAAATTAATTATCAAAATCATTTACAAATAACTGCAAGTTTTTGTATCGGTGGAATGGGTTTTTATTGGTTTATAGATCGTGTAATTGGTATCATTCTGTAATTATTTACTATTAAAATATTTTATATCGCTACAAATGAAAAATTTTTTAAAAAAGAATATTCTTTTATGCGTTACTGGTGGAATAGCGGCATATAAATCAGCAGAGTTAACACGATTATTTAAAAAAGAAGGTGCTGATGTCCGCATTGTCATGACTGAATCAGCAAAAGAATTTATTACACCCCTTACTCTGCAGGCAGTATCTGGAAATCAAATACATGACTCATTATTAGATGAAAAAGCAGAGGCTGCTATGGGACATATTGAATTAGCTAAATGGGCTGATATTATTTTGATAGCCCCATGCACAGCAGATTCTTTATCAAAAATTACTCATGGTAGAGCTGATGATTTAATGGGAGCCTTGATACTTGCCACTAAGGCTAGTATTTTTATTGCACCTGCTATGAATATGAATATGTGGCTTGATCCAAGCACTCAAGATAATTATAAAACCTTATTATCAAGACAAATAAACTTTATTGGACCTAATGATGGAGAACAGGCTTGTGGTGATGTCGGCCCTGGACGTATGTCAGAACCTCACGAGATTGTTGAATTAATAAATGCTTCGTTTGCTAAAGGCCCTTTAGCTGGAAAAACTATAACAATAACTGCAGGTCCTACAAGAGAGCAAATAGATCCAGTTAGATATATATCTAATAACAGTTCTGGAAAAATGGGCTACGCAATTGCAGAAGCTGCTTTAGAGCAGGGTGCTTCTGTAAATCTCATAAGTGGACCTGTCTCGTTATCTGCAAGTAAGGAAATACATCTGTATAAAATTAATTCAGCTGAAGAAATGCTAAACAACGTTAAAAACTGCATGAGTGAATCTGATATATTCATTGGCTGTGCTGCGGTATCTGATTTTAAACCATCTGATTATTCAAATTCAAAAATTAAGAAAGAAGAACATCATGATCTTGATATAAAGCTAGAAAAAAATAAAGACATACTGAGTTTTGTAGGCAATAACTATTCTAAATCTTATGTTGTAGGTTTTGCAGCAGAAACAGACGATGTTATAAAAAATGCAAAAGAAAAACTAATCTCTAAAAGTCTCAATATGATTATTTCAAATGATGTTTCTGACAAGTCTATTGGTTTTGATGTAGATGAAAATGAGGTAAACCTTATTACTAAGAACGACTGTATATTATTAAAAAAAGATAAAAAAATACGAATAGCTCGTGAGATAATCAAAAAAATAACAACTGAAATTAATTAACATGTCAGTTCATTCAAATAAGAAACAGGTTACTTTATCAACTATTAAGAAAATGAAAGAGTCGGGTGATAAGTTCACTTGTCTAACTTCTTACGAAGCAACAATGACTTCTAAGATTTGTGATGCAGGTGTTGATATTGTTTTAGTAGGAGATAGTCTTGGAATGGTTATTCAAGGCAATGACAGCACTCTTCCAGTAACTATGGATCAATTAATTTATCATTTAGAGTGTGTAGTAAAAGGTAACAAAGGAGCTCATGTCATGGCTGATATGCCATTTATGAGTTACGCCACAGATGATATGGGTTTTGAAAATGCAACAAGACTAATGCAAGCTGGAGCAAACTCCATAAAAATTGAAGGTGGCGAATGGATTTCAAAGATGGCATCAATGCTAGCTGATAGGGGAATACCAGTTTGTGCTCACATGGGATTAACACCTCAAACTATTAACAGAATAGGCGGTAATTTTGTTCAAGGCAGAGATCCTGCTAAGCGAGATTTAATTATTAGTGAAGCTAAGTCTTTAGAAGAGGCGGGCGCAGCAATGCTTCTACTTGAATGTGTTCCTGATTCATTAACCAAAGAAATTATGTCCGAAGTATCCATTCCGGTTATTGGTATTGGCGCAGGATCTTCGACTGATGGGCAAGTTATGGTTATTCATGATTTACTGGGCATATCTTGTTTAGAAAAATTACCAAAATTTGTTAAAAATTTTATGACTGAATCTGCTTCTATACAAGATGCATTAGTTAACTATGTAAAAGCAGTTAAATCTGGAAATTACCCAAGCGAAGAACATACCTTTTACTAAAATTGGAAATAATTACCAATATCATCGAGCTTAAAAAATTTAGAAATACTTTTGATAAAATATCCTTTGTGCCAACAATGGGAAATCTTCATGTTGGACATGCCTCGTTAATAGATAAAGCATCTAATTATAATGATCCCATTTTCACCTCTATATTTGTAAATCCACTCCAGTTTAATGACAAAAAAGATTTCGAGAGATACCCAATCACTCTTGATAATGATATTAAAATTTTAGAAAGTTATAACTGTTCTTGTCTATATCTTCCTGATGAATCCATCTTAGATAATATTTCTAAGATTAACGCTCCCAGCAAAGCAAATTTTTTATGTGGTTTAGATCGGCCAGGACACTTTGATGGTGTTTTGACTATTGTTAATAAATTATTTGAAATCATAAAACCCTCTAGAGCTATTTTCGGACTAAAAGACTATCAACAATTAATTCTTATATCTGATTTCGTTAATCATAATAACTTACCTATTGAAATTATTAGTGCAGAAACTGTAAGAGATAAAAATGGTTTAGCTATGTCTTCAAGGAATAACCACCTAAGTGAAAGTGATAAATTAATTGCATCTGAGCTTTATAAGGCATTAAAAATCATTGAAGAAAATAAAGAAAAGATCTCAAAAGAATTTATAGATCAAATTACAGATAAATTAATTACTTTTGGTTTTTCTCTAGATTATTTACAACTTTGCGACCTAAACACACTCGATCAAATAGAAGATATGTCAAAAAAACCAATTCTTATTGCTATTGCTGCTAATTTTAAGGGCATAAGGCTTATAGACAACTTAATTATTAAATAAATCTAAAACTTTTAAATTTATATCTAATTCCTTATAATTCACGACGTTATGTTAAAGACATTATTAAAATCTAAGTTGCATAGAATCAATGTTACTCAAGTAGAACTTGACTACGAAGGCTCATGCGCTGTTGATCAAGATTTTTTAAATACCGCTGGTATGGCCGAGTATGAAAAAGTTGATGTATATAATGTTACTAATGGTGAAAGATTTTCTACCTACTTGATATTAGCTGAGGCTGGCTCAAGGACTCTATCTGTTAACGGTGCTGCGGCTCATAAAGTATCTGTAAATGATATTGTTATTATATGTACTTATGGTGAGTATGATGAAACAGAATCTATGGCTCATAAACCAACTCTAGTATACTTTGATGAATTTAATAATATAACTGATGTTAAAAATTCAATTCCTCAACAACAACTCCAATCTGTTAAAAAAATATAAGTATATTTTTCTTGTACTAGTTTCAATACTTACTTCAAGTCTTTACTCAGAAACTAATTTAATTGTTCTTGGCTCTGGCACGCCAAATCCTGATCCTGAAAGATATGGTTCTGCATATGCTGTGGTAGTTAATGATAAAGCTTACATTGTTGATTTTGGACCCGGTCTTGTTCGACGTATTTCAGCCATGTCACCAGCTTGGGGTGGAAAGTATCCTCAGCTAAGCCTACAAAAAATAAATCATGCATTTTTAACACATATACATTCTGATCATTCAGGCGGTCTTGCAGATTTAATTTTAACTCCCTGGGTCATGGGAAGAGATACGCCATTACAATTATTTGGACCAGCTGGCTTATCCTCTATGGCTTCAAATATCACTAAAGCATACGAACTTGATATTAACTATCGTTTAAACGGGTCCCAACCTGCGAATCGATTTGGTTATAAAACTATCACTAAAGAAATTAATGAAGGCAGGATTTATAAGGATGATAATGTTGAAGTTATAGCTTTTGCGAATAATCATGGTGATTTAATTAACTCGTTTGGATATTTATTTATTACTGATGATAAAAGAATTCTATTTTCTGGTGATACGGCTATAAGTAATTCATTGAGGGAATTAGCTACGAACATTGATATTCTTGTTCATGAAGTTTTCTCTAGTGAAGGATTTAAATCGAAAACAGATGATTGGAAAATCTATCACGATGCACATCACACTTCTTCTGTAGATCTTGGAATATTAGCTAGTAAAATTAAACCAAAAAAATTAGTTCTCTCTCATATTCTTTTTTGGGGTGCTTCTGATGAATCTGTTATCAAAGATGTAAAATTAAATTTTGATGGTGAAGTCATCCTAGCTGAAGATTTAATGGAAATTCATTAATTTTTAAACATTGACCTATACAGCTCTTATCTGTAACCTCCCCGAACATATAACAAAGGATTAAATGAAATTTACTGATCTGAATTTATCAGACCCAATACTTAGAGCTCTTGAAGATCAAAAGTATGAAAAACCAACACCTATTCAAGCGGAAGTTATACCTACAATACTTAATAATAGTGATGTCATGGCTGCGGCTCAAACTGGTACAGGTAAGACAGCAGGTTTTGTTCTACCTATTTTAAGCAAGTTATCTAATCCAAAAAATAATTATAAAGGCCATCAATTAAGAGCATTAATACTAACGCCTACAAGAGAGCTTGCAGCTCAAGTAAGAGAAAGTGTTAATACTTATAGTAAATACCTTAGCATTCGCTCTACAGCAGTCTACGGGGGCGCAAGAATACATAATCAGCAATTAAAGTTAAGAAAGGGTGTTGATGTATTAGTTGCCACTCCAGGAAGACTTTTAGATTTATATAATCAAAAATCTGTTAATTTTAAAAATATAGAAATATTTGTATTAGACGAAGCAGATCAAATGTTAGACATGGGGTTTATCCATGATATTAAAAAAATCATGAAACTCCTTCCTGAAAGAAGACAAAATCTCATGTTTACTGCAACTTTTTCAAATTCTTTTAGATCACTAGCTAAAGAAATAGCTGATAAAGCTATTGAAATCTCTGTAACGACTGATAATGAAACAGGTGAAAATATTGAGCACTATGTTCATCCTGTAGATAAATCCAGAAAGGCTGAATTACTTATTGAATTAATAGAAACAGAAAATTGGTCGCAGGCATTAGTGTTTACTAGGACAAAGCATGGAGCTGATAGGCTTCAAAAACAATTAGAGAAAGTAAATATCAAATCTCAAGCAATTCATGGGAATAAAACTCAAAATAATCGTATGAAGGCTCTTGAAGCCTTCAAAAATAATAAGATTAGAATTCTTGTTGCTACTGATGTAGCAGCCCGTGGAATAGACATTAAAAATATGTCACAAGTAATTAATTTTGATGTTCCAACTGTTGCTAAAGATTATGTTCACAGAATAGGGAGAACTGGAAGAGCTGGAGATAAAGGAAAGGCAGTGACCTTAGTAAGTGCTGATGAATATAGAATTCTGCAAGATATAGAAAAACTACTTAATCAAAAGCTTAAAAGAATTGAAATAGCTGGTTTTGAACCTGAACATGTTGTTCCTGTTAAAAAAGATCCTCCAAAAAAGAAATTTCACAATAAAGGCGGTTATAGAAAAAGGACCAGAAATAGAAGAGGGTAGTTACTAGATTACTTATATGAAAAATAAAACATATGATGCAATTGTCTTAGGGGGAGGAGCAGCAGGTTTATTTTGTGCAATTACAGCAGCTAAAAAAGGTAACAAAGTTCTAGTTCTTGAAAAATCTAATAAGCTAGGAAAAAAGATTCTTATGTCTGGCGGCGGAAGATGTAACTTTACTAATTTCAATGTTCAACCTGAAAATTTCTTGTCTGAAAATGAACATTTTTGTAAATCTGCTCTCAGTAGATATTCAGCTCAAGATTTTATCTCGCTAGTAGAATCATACAATATTGATTATGAGACAAAAAAACATGGACAGCTTTTTTGTATAAATTCTGCAAAAGATATTGTCAATATGCTCATATCAGAGTGTGATAAATATAAAGTTGAAATAAGAAAATACGCCACTGCCAAAGATGTAAATTATCTTGAATCTGACTCTTTGTATAAACTAAATGTAGTAATAGAAGATAAAGATAAAACTGAAGATATTCAATTTGACTCTAACTCATTAGTGGTAGCAACTGGTGCTCTGTCAGTTCCTTCACTTGGAGGAAGTGGTTATGGTTATGAACTGGCTAATCAATTTGGTTTAGATCTTATAGATCTTAGAGCAGGGCTAGTTCCATTCATGTTCAGTGATTATATGAAACCTATTTGTGAGAAGCTTTCAGGTGTATCGCTTAGTGTTGAAATATCTTGTAATAACAAAACATTTCATGAAGATATGTTATTTACTCACAGAGGTTTAAGTGGTCCAGCAGTTTTACAGATTTCTAGTTACTGGAATTTAGGCGATAAAATTTGTGTAAATTTGATTCCAGGCATAGATGTAGCTGATTATGTAAAAAAAATAAAATCACAAAACTCTAAAGTAATATTAAAATCTTTATTAAATAAGCAGTTGCCAAAAGCATTAGTTATGGAGCTTGAATTATTACTATGGAAACATCTTGCTAATACTCCAATTGGTGAATGGTCAAATTCACAAATAGAACAAGTAGGTACTAAATTGAATAACTGGTTTTTAAAACCGTCATCAACTGAGGGCTATAGAACTGCTGAAGTTACTCTTGGAGGAGTAAATACTGATTTTATAAGTTCAAAGACAATGGAAGTCCTAGATCAAAAAGATTTATATTTTATTGGAGAAGTTTTAGATGTTACTGGTCATCTTGGCGGTTTTAATTTTCAGTGGGCATGGGCCTCTGCATATGTAGCTGGTCTTGAGATTTAACTAATTCCATTTCAAATACTTTGTTAATTTAATTTGATACACTAGCATTTTTTAAAAATCTAATAATGCTTTCATTTAATAATTTAGAACTTGTTCTTGGTGGAAAGACACTATTTGATGATGTATCTTTAACAATTCATCATCAACAAAAGGTCGGATTAGTTGGAGCTAACGGCACTGGAAAAACAAGCCTTTTTAAAGTTATTAAAAATGAAATCGAGGTTGATCAAAGCTCAGTAAACTTTCCATCTGATTTAAGAATTTCTTACTTAGCCCAAGAGGTACCTGGCTCTGATGAAATATCTCTAGACTATGTTCTATCCGGTGATTACAAGTTAATTGAAATACAAAAAGAAATCGAATTAGCTGAAAGACAAGAAAAATATGATCTATTAGCAGAACTCTACGAAACTTATAGTTCTCTCGATGGTTATTCTGCAAAATCTAAAGCTGAGCAATTAATGGTTGGCTTGGGATTTAAATCTGAAGATTTTACAAAATCTTTAAAAGATTTTTCTGGTGGATGGAGAGTGAGGCTTAATTTAGCTAAAACTCTTATGCAGCCATCTGATCTTATGCTGTTAGATGAACCAACAAACCATTTAGATTTAGATGCCATTTTATGGTTATCAAACTGGATCAAATCATTTCCTGGAGCTTTAATTTTAATTTCTCATGATAGAGAATTTCTTGACGATTGCGTTTCATATATTGCTCACCTTTATCATCAGTCCATTGAATTGTATTCGGGTAATTATTCACAATTTGAAATTCTTAGAGCTGCAAAAATGGCAGAGATCCAGAGTAATTTTATTAAACAACAAAAAGAAGTTGCTCATATGCAAAGCTTTATTAACAGGTTTAAAGCTAAAGCTACAAAAGCTAGACAAGCTCAAAGTCGTGTCAAAGCCCTAGAGAAAATGGAATTGATTGCTCCAGCCCATATAGATTCCCCATTTAATTTCACCATTTCAGAAACAGAAAAAATATCCAATCCACTCATATCCTTAAATCAAAGTAATTTAGGATACAAAGAAGTAATCTTATCAAGTATTGATTTAACTATATGTCCTGGTGATAGAATCGGTTTACTAGGCCCAAATGGTGCTGGCAAATCAACACTTATAAAGAGTATTGTTGGAAGTATTCCTATACTTAATGGTGATAGGGAAGTTGGAACAAACTTTAGAGTTGGTTATTTTTCTCAACACCAGGTAGACGACTTAGATTTATCAATTTCAGCTTTTATTCATATTCAAAGATTGGATGATACAAAGACAGAGAAGCAAATAAGAACATATCTTGGTGGCTTTAATTTTAGAGGAGATAAGGTCAAAGATCCCATTCATCTATTTTCAGGTGGTGAAAAAGCCAGACTTGCTTTTGCAATAATCTCATACCAAAAGCCTAATATTCTTCTAATGGACGAACCAACAAACCATCTAGACATGGAAATGAGACATGCATTAACTATCGCATTACAAACTTTCAAAGGTGCAATATTGCTTATCTCTCATGATAGACATCTTCTAAATAGCTCTGTTGACTCCTTTTATCTAGTCGATAATGGAAAGGTTGATATATTTAATGGAGATCTTAATGATTACAAAAATTATATTCTTGATATTAACTCAGTAGAGCTGAGAGACACAAAGAAGAAAAAAAATAAAGAACCTAATGAGTCAAAAGATAATACGCAAGCTATTAAATCTCTTAACATTGAGATTTCTAAATTAGAAAAAAGATTATTACGCTTAAATAGTAAATTAGATGAAGCAAATTTAAAGCTTGCTGATCCAGATCTTTATAAAGATAGCTCAAATGATGATTTGCAGGATTTAATTAGAAATCAATTAGAGCTTTCTAATGAAGTTGAATTGGTTGATAAAGAGTGGATGGATATGGCATCTAAATTAGATTCCTTAAACTAAATATCAAGTAAGGTTAGTTGCCATATCAATTAGACAGATAATAGAACCAATCCATACAAGACTTCTTAAGGGTTGAGCTTGGTAGCCTTTACTATCAGCTGGCTTAGTATTAATGCCAGAAACATATATTATTCCAAAAATAATTCTTAGACATAACCATATCAATGCAACTAATTCATTTTCTTCAACACTTAAATAAATTGATAATATTGCAAGAACAAAAAATATTGGAAGTGACTCTGCAAAATTATGAGCTGCTTTTTTTGCTCTTTCAAAAACCTCTTTTCCAAATTTAGATTTTACAGAATTAGGCAATATGGCATGAATGAAAGCCAAAAGTGATGTGTATAAAATTATATCTATCATATTTTCTTTGTATGCATAACTTTTTTAATACCCTATAAAAAATCTTATAAAAATAACTGGCAATAATAGGGATAAAATTAGCATTAAAGCGAATTTAGTTTTAGTCATGGCAATAATCTTAATTTAGATGCCAATTAAAGTCGACTAGAATACAGAAGAGTTCAATTTAGCAATATAATAAGACATGGATTACACAACATATTTAATAGGAAATATTATATTTATTGCATTACTTTATTGGGTTGTTAAAGACAATCTTAAATAATACTAAAAATATTTTGAGAATGGCGCGCCCGGAGAGATTCGAACTCCCGACCCCTTGGTTCGTAGCCAAGTACTCTATCCAGCTGAGCTACGGGCGCTAAATTATAACTTCCGAGCTTCTTCCGGAAGCATGACAGGAATACCATCCTTAACAGGATAAGCAAGACAAGCTTCATCTGAAATCAATTCATTTGCCTCTTCATCATATTTGAGAGGTTTTTTTGATACAGGACATATCAATATATCTAATAATTTTTTGTCTAGTATTGCCATATTTTTGAAGTATACATTAGGATTTCTATTCATTCTATATTATTGTGTTTACTGATAACCAACCTAATTAATTAACAATGAATCATTTAAAGTTAATAGCATTAAAAGATTTTCCCTTAATACAGCCAAAAGATGATTTAGCTTCGATTATCACTAAATCCATTCATCTTAATAAAATTACTATTGAGCCTGGCGATGTCATTGTTGTCGCTCAAAAAGTGATATCAAAATCAGAAGATAGATTTCAAGTAGTAAATGAAATTGAACCATCTCAAGAAGCAATAGACTTGGCTAAAGAATTAAAAAGAGACCCATCCTTTATTCAAATTATATTAAATGAGTCAAATAAAATTATCAGTACTGAAAAAAATGTAATTATTGTTGAGCATAAATTAGGTTTTATAAATATTAATGCAGGGTTAGATAGATCAAATATTTCACAAGAAAGAGATATTGTTCTTTTGTTGCCAGAAAATCCTTCAAAAAGTGCAAATGATTTACAGTTAAAATTATCGACCAATTTCAAAAAAGATATATCAATCATTATTACGGACTCTATGACTAGACCATATAGATCTGGAGTAACTAACTTTGCTTTAGCTAGCTCAAATATTCCAAGCTTGATAGATCTTAAAGGTGAAAAAGATATATATGGAAATATTTTACAAAGCACTGAGATTGCTATTGCAGATGAATTAGCTGCTGCTGCAGGTCTTTTAATGGGACAGGGTAGTGAGAGACAGCCAATAGTTATCATCAAGGGATTTAATAGAAATAATTACTCTATAAACAATGCTTTTGATCTTGTTGTTCATGAAAGCGAAGATCTTTATAGATAATTCATAATTATTTTTTTTAAGCCTTATAATTAGCATATGAAACTTAGTATTAATTTAAATAAGATAGCTTTATTAAGAAATGCTAGGGGAGAAGGAAAGCCTTCTGTAGAAAATTTTGCTAATAAAGCTATAGATATGGGTGCTAACGGCTTAACTCTTCATCCAAGGCCTGATCATAGACATGCCACTAGTGAGGATGTGATTGTTATTTCTAATTTATGTAAAGACAGGAAAGTTGAATTTAATATTGAAGGCAATCCATTTTCTGAACCTTCTGGTGATTTTAAAGGTTTTGTAAATCTTGTTAAAGAATCTCAACCTGATCAAATAACATTAGTGCCAGACTTACCAAATCAAATAACTTCTGATCACGGATGGGAGAGTGGAGATCACGATGATTTACTTAGAGAAGTTATTTCAGAACTTAAGAAGGTATCTGTAAAATCTCGTATTAGTCTTTTCGTAGATAATGTTAAAGATAATCAACCCAATTATTCTAGTATAGATTATGCATTTAAAGTTGGTGCTGATGGGATTGAAATACATACAGGTTTATTTTCAAAATGTTTTGAAGAAGGAGATTTGAGTATAACTGCTCATTTAGAAAATTTAATCGTAAAAGCTAATGATATGAATATTTTTGTAAATGCAGGACACGATCTTAATTTACATAATTTACCTGAATTAGTAAGAATTGGTGGTGTTAATGAAGTTTCAATAGGGCATGCAATTATTATAGATGCCTTGAAATATGGCTTCGATGACACTATAAAGAAGTATATAGACGTAATCAAAGGATAAGTATGAGCATTGAAGAAAAATTAAAACAGCAAATCAAAGATAATCCAATTCTCATATTTATGAAGGGAACACCATACGAGCCTAGATGTGGTTTTTCTGCTAAGACTGTTCAGGCACTTATAGATTGTGAAGCTCAATTTTCTTATGTTGATATATTAGAAAATAACGATGTGAGGTCTACATTGCCATCATTATCCGACTGGCCAACATTTCCACAAGTATTTATTGATGGAGAATTAATAGGTGGGGCTGACATAGTCACCCAAATGCATGAAGCAGGCGAGTTAAAAACTATGATTGATAAGTCTTCTTAATAACCTATTCGTTATAATTATTAATCACCTTACAAAAAACTTTAGCCGTAACATCTGAATCGTAGGCAGCAGAATGCGCTTCCTTAGAATCGTAATCTATATCTAGTGCTTCACAAATTCTTGCTAAAACTGTCTGATTTGTTGCCAAAGCACCCAAAGTTACAGTATCTAATACTGAAAAGGGATGGAAGGGCGATTTTTTTATATTATTTCTTTCAACTGCAGCATTTAAGAATGAACTATCAAAATGTGCGTTATGTCCAACCAATATAGCTCTAGAGCACTCGTAAGCATTCTTACTTTTATTAATTATTTTAAATAATTCTTTTAATGCATGCCCCTCACTTACAGCATTTCTAAGAGGGTGATCTAAGTTTATTTTAGTAAACTTAAGCGATTCATCCTCAACAATCAATCCTTCATATGGTTCAATATGGAATCTATGAGTATCTCCAACGACTAACTGATTATCTTCTTCTTCTATAAGAGTAATAGCAATTTCTAAAATAGCATTAGAGTTAGAGTCAAAGCCGCCTGTTTCAAGGTCAACTACTACTGGTAGGTACTTTCTAAATCTTTCTTTGAGCATTAGTTTAAATTATCTTTAATAAATCCATTTATTTCTTTAGACTCAAAGTTATGAAGTTTCTCTAAATCAGATTTAGCAATTTTAATTTGCATATCACTTAGATTTTTTGGCTTATCCACGTCCCTATTTTTTAATTGAAGATTTATAGCTTCACTTATATTGAAATTATCGTCAGAAAGGTTCTTTATTTTTATTCTTTTTTTATTTAATTCAAGATCCTCTTTTAAATCGAAAAATGATTGAGAAATATTTCTTGGTTTAGCTATATCTTTTTCAGATAAAGCAACAATTTCTATGCAATCAACAGGGCAGGGCTCAATACATAGCTCACATCCAGTACAAATATCATCGATAATAGAGTGCATCATATTTGTAGCACCTACTATTGCATCAACTGGACATGCTGTAATGCATTTCTTGCAACCAATACAATCCTCTTCAACAATAGAAACTTTTTGAAATTCAATAGTTGGTCCATATTCTAAATTAACTTTTTTATATGAAGTTCCAACAAGCTTATTTAAATTATCTAGAGTTTCCTGCCCACCAGGCACGCATCTGTCATGAGGTTCGCCAGCAACTATAGCTTCAGCATATTGCTTACATCCAGGAGTATCACATCTTCCGCATTGAATCTGTGGAAGCTGATCGTGTATTAAATTAATTAATTCCAATTTTATTTCTTTTCTACGCCAAGTTTTTGATGAAGTTTTGCATTAGATGTGGTGTATCCAAATGGAACTCTTTCACCTGGATAGATTCTTTTATAAGCCTTTTGAACAGCTAAAGTAGTTTCATGGAATCCTGATAAGATCAGGTCAAGCTTACCAGGGTAATCATTAATATCACCAACAGCAAAAATACCTTCTTTGGATGTTTCATAACTCTCTGTATTAACTTTAATTTTTTTATTATTTAATTCTAATTCCCAATCCAATATTGGCCCTAATTGTTTATTTAACCCAAATAAGAATAAAAGTTCATCAGCTTTGTGGACTTCTATTTCATTTGTCTCAAAGTTTTTCAATGAAACCTCTTCAACTTTCTCTGTGCCATTTATGTCAGCTATCAAATATGGAGTTAAAAGATTAATTTTTTTTGACTCAACTAATTCTCTCATTTCTTTTTCTGAATGAAGTGCTCCTCGAAAAGCATCTCTTCTATGAACCAATGATAGTGATTTTGTAATTTTAGCTAATTCTATAGTCCAATCTAATGCCGAATCTCCACCACCAAAAATAAATAAATCTTTGTTTTTATATAAGCCTTTTGATTTGACTGAATAACTAACACCATTATTAATATATTTATCTGGATTCTCTATATTTGGAGGCCTTCTTGGCTCAAATGAACCAGCACCAGCAGCAATAAAAATATTTTTTGTATTTATTTCTAAATCTTTATTTGTTTTTATATTCCAAAATTTTTCTTCATTAACAAGTGATTCGTTTATATGTTCTACTCTTTGATTTAAATGAAGCTCGTAATCAAATGGTTTAATTTGTTCCAATAAAGCATCAATATGCTGTTGACCCGTCTGCATTGGAACTCCAGGTATATCGTATATTGGTTTTTCAGGATAAAGCTCAGCACATTGGCCTCCAGGTTTATCTAAATTATCTATTAATATGCAATTTAAACCCAAAAGACCTGCTTCAAAAACAGTAAAAAGAGCAACTGGACCAGCTCCGATAATTACAATGTCA
>Ga0257106_1000588_pt1 | contig 20828 bp, 10 predicted proteins | sample LP_taG_3_FD_190177 | JGI IMG/M metagenome (GOLD analysis project Ga0257106, IMG submission 190177) | Marine microbial communities from Northeast Subartic Pacific Ocean, Canada - LP_J_2011_P26_10m | ecosystem: Environmental > Aquatic > Marine > Oceanic | place: Canada: Northeast Subartic Pacific...
TCGGACATCATTGTGCCATTGGCGAAGGTGACTGTGTAGAACCAGTCACAGATTGGGAGAAGGTTCATTTCTTCATCTTCCCAAGTCCAATCTTCGTCTTCTTCCTCAGGCATAGCGCTGTCTTCAGCCTTGACGAGGTTGAATGTAACCGTGCCGCTTGCATCGCAGTTGTCGTTTTCTCCATACCACATGTTGTTGGTTTCTTCATAGGTGAACACAAGTTCTTCACCTGTAGTCACGACACTGGAAATATCCCAAGATTCGCTGTTGTGGACACGGACTGTGTATTCACAGACCTCATCTTCAGTGAAGTCTTCTCCTGCACCGCCGTCGTCTTCAACATCGGTATTGTCCACAACGAATGTGTGGCTGGTGGAATTGTCGTAGGTGTCTGTCACTGGGAATTCAATCACTGTTCCAATACGGATGAAGACAACATCGTCGCCTTCGAGCAATCCGTCAATTTCGACCCAAAAGTCAACAGCAGTTCCATTGGTTCCATCGAGGGTCAAACCTTCAGAAATATCATCAACATTGAGGCTCATTGCGTACAGTGCCATGAGCATCTCAACTTCAGATTGATCAAGAACGCTGTCGTTGTTACCGTACATAGCATCGGCCATCATCGAGAGGCTCTGAATTTCTTCAGCGTTGTCGATGACAGCAAGTTCAACAAGCACAAGTTGCATTGTTTGATCGTTCCACTGTTCGAACCAAACGTCTGTGGTATCAAAGTCGATATCGACGCCTTGATTGTCATCGTCGCTGGTGGATTGGTTTCCATCGCCGCCATCGCCAGGGGATTGACTCATGTCAGTCCACAGGTGTCCAGCATCCTCACACTCTTGTTGGGTTTGTGCTTGGTCGAATGTAACATCATTGACAATGTCATAGCAGACCATTTCAGTTTCTTCACCGTCATCGCCGCCCATATCGCCTTCATCTTCTTCAGAGTCTAAGGCATAGTAGAATTCTGGGAATTCAGATGCGTTCAGCAATCCGTTCGAGTCAGCATCCATGAAACCAAACAAAACACTGAGGTATTCTTCTTCAATTGTTGAGAGAGTTTCGTCTTGGTTTTCAGCATCTGCGTTGAGGAAAGCGATTGTTTCCGTAAGTGAAACACTTCCATCACCGTCAGCATCAATCAGGACCATCATTTGAGCAAGGGTCGGAATGTATTCTTCACCGCTTTGCATGTGCATGTAGAAATCGCCAAATTCGTTGTGGTCAAGCAATCCGTCTCCGTTGGCATCATGGAATTCAAAGATCCAACCGAACATCATGAGTTCTTCCGCAGTTTCATCTCCAGAGGTCATGCTAGCAAGGATTTCAGAAAGGCTGAGTTGGTCGTCTCCATTCGTGTCCGACATAAGGAGGATTGCATCAGAATCAATATCAGTCCATTCGCAGAACTCGCCGTCGGAAGGTGCGGTGTCGCCAGCCATCAAATCGGTCTCGTTCCCTTCTTCGTCTTCGAATGATCCTTCGGCTAGGATTGCATCCCCTGCCATGACTTCATAGCAGTAGTCGCCCATGAGTTCGTCAACGACTTCGTAAAATTCGTAGAATTCATCATCGTCGAGCATTTCATTGCCATCGACATCTGCGTTGTCGAAGATGTTCGTATAGAACGTGGTCATTTGACTTGCATCAGATTGGTTTTCTTCAACCATAACGAGGATTTCAGAGAGCGTGATGTTTCCATCTTGGTCCGCATCGAGCATCATCATCATCAGTTCATAGCCTTCTTCACCAGAATCGTCGTCACCCATATTGTCCATTTCTTGCAAGAAAGAAAGGAATTCATAAAGATCGAGTTCCATGTCCTCGTTCATGTCTTCGGAGAGGAAAAGGTTCGTAATCATGTTCCTGGTTGAATTGTCCATTGGTTCTTCACCGACTTCTTCGCTCATGTTGTCCATGGCGTCTAGGAATTCATCGACGGAGATGTTACCGCTCATGTCTGTGTCGTACATATCAAACATCATTTGGTCGTAATCGTAATCGCTAACCCAGGATCCAATAATGGAGATTATAGTTCCGTCTGGGTGGATGAGGGTGAGTTGTACCCAGTACTCGTCGTCAGTGAGGTTGTTTTCTTCCATGTCGATTGACCAATAACTATTGGTGCTGGTACCGTTGTAAACCGTGTCCCCATTGTTATCTTGAAGTTCAACAGTTGCATACGACCAATCGCCTTCTTCGTAGAACCAGATCTCTAAGTACCCATTCGAGAGGGAAAACTGTGCAGTGGTGGGAGCTCCTTCGCCATCGTTATACCAGGCAAGGAATTCATTGAATTCAAGCATGCTGTCGTTCGCATCTTCGGTGTCGTTCCCGTCCATGCTCGTCCAGCCAGTGTCCCACTCCGCCATCTCTTCAAGGAGTTCTGTTTCCTCAGTGCTGTTCAATGCGGATTCGTTTTCTGCATTGCGTTCCATGTTCATGAAATCGATGAGTTCTTGTCCGGTGATTGCACCATCGCCATTAACATCGATTTCATTGAATGTGTCTTCTGCTTCAGTGTCGTAAGTAGAGGTGTCACAGGCACTGCTGTTAACCATGCAGATTTCGGTGTATGCCTGTCCGACATTGTATCCATTGGAGTCGTTCACATATGCGTCGACAGAGTACCAGGTGTCTTCGTCAGCCATGGGGGAAGCGTCTACGCTTCCCTCAAAGAAGAGAACAAGGCTGATGTCAGCCCAGTGGGTGTTCCACGAGGTGCTGTCAGATTCTTCCATCATGTCTTCAGGGCCAAACCAAGCGGAAAAGCCATCCGCGTCATAGACGTGAATTTCTGCGGTTAAGCCGCTGTAGGTGGTTCCATTTGCGTCAAAATCGACGATCATATCGAGTTCATCGTAATCCATATCTGCGATTGTGTTCATTGCACCGGTGCCTGTTGCGGGGTCTGCGTAAGATACACCAGCAAAGGTTGTCGTGACTAAAGCTAGGGCCATTAAGAAGGCTAAGCCGGGCTTCATTTTGAGTGACAAAGAATCATTCATTTTCTAAGGGGCGAACTAATCACTTATATATTTACCACATACAATAAAAAAAATCGGCTTTACACTACAAATTAAACGCTTTTTTTCCATTTCGGATAAACCGCTGAGTTGAAGAAGGAACGGAAGCACGCCCGTACAACAGTCCCTTAGTGTAGCGGTCCATCATGGAGGATTCTGGTTCCTCCGACCTCGGTTCAAATCCGAGAGGGACTACCACCGCTTCCCAGTGCAATTGAAGGCTACTTCCTCTTCCCGGGATCATGGTCAAGGTTGAACTCTACACCAATAAAGGCTGTGCGGCCTGCGTCAACGCCAAGCGTTTGTTTGATCAAAAGGGCGTGGTCTATGAAGAAAAGAAACTGGGGGCTTCAGCCCGAATGGATCGTGAGTTTCTGGTTCGCACCGAGGGGAGTAAGTCTGTTCCTCAAATTTTCATCGGGGAAAAATGGATTGGCGGGTTCGATGATGTGCTACGTTACGACAGAGCGAACGAGTTGGATTGGTTGCTGGGGCTTGAAGATCGTCCGAAGGTGAGTGTTTTAGCCAAACTCATAAGGATGATGCGTGGGCAAACATTTTGATAAAACCGTGATCTATTTACCCTCTTGATGGTTGTTCGGTTTTAGCGTAAAACTGGAGACCATTTGCATAGCGGTCCCAGCGGTGATGGTGCCGCCATAATCCCTGCTTTTGCCACGAACCATGACTCGCAATCTGAAGGTAGTTGTTGGCTTACTGCGGCGCTTTCTGTGGTGCTTGTAGAAATGAACGCCAATCTTGTACTTGCCAGGCGGAGCATCCTCTGTCCATACGACGTTCTCAACTGAATTATTACTGACGGGCCTGACGTTCATGTCCACGTCCAACTCGCCGCCGCATTCACTGTTTTTGTTGTTGAAGTATATTCGCTCGCCTGAAGGGCAAAACACGTGCATGTCAAGGTCGTTATAATCATCCCATGCAAGGGAGATTTGAACGGTTCCGCTTTTGCCACCTTCTCGTTGTAATCGCTCATCAATGTCATCGTCTTCTGGGGCTATGGTCTCGATGATGCTAACGCCGCTGCCAATCTCTTCTTTTTCAACCAACGCAGCGTGTTCATCTAAACTGTCTTGATGTTCTTCAATCCAAGCTTGGCGTTCTTCAAGCAGCGTTTCACGTTGCTGTTCTTCTTGGATTGGATCCAACTCATCCTCTTCGAAAAGGTCGGCGACCAATAACCGCAAAAATTGGATGTTCTGATTTCGAGCCACTTCTCTGTTTTCATACGCCACTGCTTCAACTTCATCCAAGTCCTCTGTGTGACGGCCCCCGAGGTTTTGAGTGGTTTGTTGAGGGGATTGCTCAGACCGTTGAGCGTATTTGTTCCTGCGCGCAAGACGCAGTTCCTTCAATCGTCGTTGTTTGATAATTCGCACCACCGTTCCGGTGACAACTGCACCGAGGGTGACGAAAACCGCAACGATGGTCAAGTCGGCCATTGGTATCCTATACTCCTGCCCCTTATTGCAGGTTTTGCTCTCTTCGTTTTCATCCGAGCAATGCCGCATTCAACTCATCGAGCAGAGCTGATGAGGGGCGCAACGAAGTTGCAGGTACATCGATCAGTGGTGTGTCAACAATGCCAAGATCTTCGGCGAGTGCTGGCTTTGTGTTGTCGAAGTAGAGCAAGCCAGTGACGTGCTTTTGCGTTGTTTCGGCTTCGTGAAGCGCGGTGAGTGCGGCCATAGGACTGCTCGGATCGTGGTGTTCTGAAATAGTTTCGAGCCTGATGGTTGAACCGTCGTGAAGTTCTATGTCTCTGAAATGGCCTTCCGGGACTTCAACTTCCTCAACCGGGTTGAAGTGAGGGATGTAATCGGTCATGTGCAGGGTGATTTCGTTTTCTTTGACGTATCCGTAAGATCGCATTGATTCATCGTTGTTGTTGAACGTCACACAAGGGCTGATGACGTCGATAAATGCGAATCCTTTGTGAGACATTGCTGCCTTGATGAGCGATGTCAATTGTTTCTTTGAACCTGAGAAGGAGCGGGCGACAAATGTGCACCCAAGGTTGATGGCAAGAGCGCACAAATCAATGGGCTGCGTTGTGTTGACCTTGCCTTTCTTTTTCTTGGAACCGACATCTGCAGTTGCAGAGTATTGGCCCTTTGTCAGGCCGTATACGCCGTTGTTTTCAACGATGTACACCATGTCCATATTTCTCCGAATGGCGTGAATCAGTTGGCCAATACCAATCGATGCCGAATCACCATCGCCTGAAACTCCGAGGTAAAGGAGGTCCTTGTTGACCGCATAGGCGCCAGTGGTCACCGATGGCATTCTACCGTGAACGGTGTTGAATCCGTGAGACTGGCCGAGGTAATAGGCGGGGGTCTTTGATGAGCAACCAATACCCGACATCTTTGCGATTCGGTGAGGTTCAATGCCGTTTTCCCATGCTGCTGCGATGATGACATTTGAAATTTGGTCGTGGCCACAGCCAGGGCAAAGCGAAGATTTTCCGCCTGTGTAACTGTCTTTTGGTTCGTTGATGACGTTGAGTTTAACGGGTCGTGCTGCTTTGGCTGGTCGTGCTGGTGCGTCGCTCATTGGTTCACCTCCTGAAGGGTGGAAAGAATTCGGTCGGAGTAAATACGGGCGCGAGGTGGCATGCCGTCGCTGTAGGCAACGGAGTGAACCTTGGTGATCAAATCGTTTGCCAACTCCTTTCTCAAGATACCATAGAGTTGGCCGTCGCGGTTAATTTCCAACACAATTGTGGTTTTGTGGCGTCGAATGAATTCTTGAACGCCGCTGTGGAACGGAAGTGCACGGACCCTGCACTGGCTGACTTTGAGGCCTGTGCTTTCGAGCATGTCGTCGATTTCTTGGATGGTGTTTTCCATGCTGCCTAGATAGATGATGCCCACTTCACATTCCTCTTCTTCTCGAAGAATAGGCGCGGGCAGCTTGTCGCGTGCTCCGTCAATCTTCGACTTGAGGCGTTCCATGAGGTTGAAGTAATCTTCAGGCTTTTCGGAGTAAACGCCCTTTGGGTTGTGTCCTGTGCCTCGGTACAATATTGGATCCATTCCGGAGCCTGGAAGGGTTCGATAGGGGATGCCATCACCGTCTACGTCGAGGTAACGCCCAAAGTCTTCAAACGCTTCGAAGACATCTTTGTCGCGAACAACCTTTCCTCTATCCATGGGTTGGTCGGGGTACGTAAAGCCTTCACATGCCCAACGGTTCATGCCAAGGTCAAGGTCGCTGAGCCCAAACACTGGTGTTTGGAATCGCTCTGTAATGTCGAAGGCGCGCCATCCGAACTCAAAGCATTCTTCGACGGTTCCAGGAATCAGCACGATGTGTTGCGTGTCACCGTGGCTGCCTTCGTAGAGCATGGTGATGTCAGATTGCTGTGTTCTTGTTGGGAGTCCAGTGGATGGACCAACACGGTTGACGTCCCAGAACACTGAAGGGATTTCAGCAAAGTAGGCAAGGCCGATGAATTCCTGCATCAGCGAAATACCTGGTCCAGAGGTTGCTGTCATGCCTCGGCCACCAGCCCACCCGGCGCCAAGCACCATGCCAGCTGCGGCGAGTTCATCTTCTGCTTGAATGACGGCGCAGGTTGCGTCGCCTTCTTCATCAACTCTGAGTTGAGGGATGTAATTGATGATGCCTTCTGCGAGGGAAGAAGATGGTGTGATTGGGTACCATGCCAGCATTTGGACGCCGCCAAAGATGCAACCAAGCGCTGCAGCTTCGTTGCCGTCGATGAAAAACTTGGGCGTTTCAATCGTCCGGGATTCCACAACATAGGGGTCTTCTTTGGTGCAGTTGTCCTTGAAGTAATCTCGACCGAGGCCAAGGGCAGTGATGTTGAGTTCAATAGCGCTTGTTTTCCCTTTGAATTGCTTTGCAATCGCACTGTTGAGTGCCTCTTGATCGATGCCTAGCATCTCTGCAATGATGCCCACATAGATGATGTTGGTGACAAGTTTTGCAATTTTTGGATTGATTTTCCGGGCGAGTGCAGACATTGGCACAGGGTAGGAAATCACATCGTCGCGGGTCATTTCCATTTTCGCGTTCTCGTTCCAGATGACGACGCTGCCGGGTTCGAGGGCGGCAAGATCGTCATGCCATGTTGCCGGGTTGACGAGAACTTGAATGTGAGTTCGGTCGCCGGGCGCTTGGTAGCCATGGTCTGAAAGACGGACAATGTACCAGGTTGGCAGGCCCGAAATGTTGGATGGGAACATGTTTTTTCCGCTGACAGGGACGCCCATTTCGAACAAGGCTTGGAGAAGAATCAGGTTTGCAGATTGGGACCCTGTTCCGTTTGCAGTTGCGATATTGATTGTGTAATCGTTGGCAATGGTTTCCATTGTTCGTGTCCCCTGAGGGCCAGACTCACCGAGGTGAGGGGCTGTATGGGATTGGGGTTCTGCATGCACTCTTTGAACATGTTGATGCGCACCGCCCATATCTCGCCCTGTTTTCACACTTTACGGCTCTTCATTATCGATGCGTGATGCTCAAAACGGGGAGCGGCCTCGGATGGTTATGGCCGACAGCACCGCAGCAAAGAAATCTTCAGTCAAGAAGTCCTTGAGCAAGCCGGAACTCACCGAAGCAGAAGTTCGAAAGACCGCATGGGACAAAGCCGAGAAAACGTTGTTGAAGGGAAAGTATGAGGGTGCGCTTGAGACTCTTCGTTCCATCGACGGTGAAGGACAGCATCCAACCACCCTTCGAATCGCTGCCGAAGCGACATGGGCCAAAGCCAAAGACACCCGGTCAAGTTCTGATTACCGGAAGGCAGCGAGCCTATTCAGGGATTCAATGAAAGGCAATTCAAGCGATAAGCGCACAAACACTCAGTACAACAACCTGCTCAATGAAATGCAGGACGCACGGATCAGCGAGACGGTCTTCCCTCGAATGGTTCGAGATGGCACACCAACCCTCGCTGGCGTGTTCGCCTTTGGAACGGCCTTCTTGCTCGTGCTTGCGGGCATAGCAGCGCTTGGTCAACCACAGGCTGACGGAGAACTCGTGGAGTTCGAAATGTCTTGGACAAACGCTGACGGATCGATTGAGAAAGGGACCATCACCATTGAGTTGTACGGTGACGCTGCCCCTACACACGTAGCAAATTTCAAGCAACTCGTCAGAGATGGGTCTTATGACGGCACCATCTATCACCGGATAATTGCAGGATTTATGCTGCAAGGCGGCGACTTCACCAACGGCGATGGCACAGGTGGCCACGCAGCCGTTTGGGACGGATACTGCAACGGCAACCCAAGCGCCAGTCCATCGGACTGCCTCGAAACTGCTTGGACCATTGGGGATGAGGCTGACAACGGTTTGAAGCATGAACCATACATGCTTTCGATGGCCAAGACAAACAACGCCCATACAGGCGGCTCCCAATTCTTCATCGTCTCGCCAGGCTCAACGCCTTCGCATCTTGACGGTGTTCACACCGTCTTTGGTAAGGTGATTGATGGTCAAGACGTCGTCGACAAAATTGACGCTATTGAGACTGGGGGGCAATCAGGAAGCGATCCTGTTTACCCAGTGACGCTTATCGATGCCTCATTCAGTGGTGAATCTTCATCCAGCTGGTGGCCTTTCTGATTCGTCAAGCGAATCCTTTTGTGTAAAAATAAGAGCCCTGTCAAGGGTTTTGTTCATAGATTAGTGCCTTTTGGGTCTTCTCATGGCGACCTTGGATCCCTTCAATGCGCGCAGGACCCTTTCTGTCGGCGGCGACTATTATTCACTCGACGGTCTTGATGAAAACGGCATCGCAACTGGCGCACTACCTTACTCCATCCGTATTCTCCTCGAAGGAGCATTGCGAGGCAATGACGGGTTTTTGGTCAGCGAAAAAGACATTCGAAACATCGCTGCATGGACTCCAAACGGCGAGCGGGGAGAAATTCCTTTCCGGCCATCCCGAGTTATCCTGCAGGATTTCACTGGCGTACCTGCGGTGGTTGATTTGGCGGCTCTGCGCGATGCAATGGTTGAGATGGGCGGCGATCCTGAGAAGGTGAACCCACAAGTGCCAGTGGATCTTGTCATCGATCATTCAGTTCAGGTCGACGTCGACGGCTCAAGCAGCCAAGCCTTAGAGATGAACCTCGACATTGAATATCATCGAAATATGGAACGTTATACCTTCCTCAAGTGGGGTCAGCAATCCCTTGCTAACTTCCAAGCTGTCCCACCTTCACGGGGCATCGTGCATCAGGTCAACCTCGAATACTTGGCGAGCGTTGCGCGTCAAGAAGACGGCGTTTGGCTCGCAGATACCCTTGTCGGTACAGACTCTCACACAACGATGATCAACGGCTTGGGCGTTCTTGGTTGGGGTGTTGGTGGAATTGAGGCAGAGGCTGTCATGCTTGGCCAACCCATCTACATGCTAGCACCCGATGTGGTTGGCGTCCGCTTAACCGGCGCACTCAACTCCGGTGTGACTGCGACTGACATGACCCTTCGAATCGTTGAGATCCTCCGCAACCACGGCGTTGTAGGGAAGTTCGTGGAATTCTTCGGACAAGGCATGGTGGCTTTGACGCTTGCAGACCGCGCAACTATTGCCAATATGGCTCCTGAATACGGCGCAACATGCGGCTTTTTCCCTGTCGATGAACGAACCCTCGATTACATGCGCTTGAGTGGACGTGAAGATGCGGCCATCGCTGGCGTTGAAGCCTACGCTCGCGCCCAAGGATTGTGGTATGATTCAAGCGCTGCTGAAAAAACTTACACGGCTACTTTAGAACTCGATCTCTCCACCGTTCAACCGGCTCTTGCAGGGCCAAAGCGACCACAAGACCGAGTGGATCTTGCGAAGATGAAGCCTCATTTCTTGGAATCCCTCACTCATGAATTAGGCCATCACGGGCACGGGTTAGCAGATGAAGAATTGTCGAAGAGCGCTCTGGTCACCCGCAACGGCGAAACTTATGATTTGAATCATGGCGACGTTGTGATTGCAGCGATCACGAGTTGCACCAACACCTCGAACCCCGGCGTCATGCTCGCAGCAGGCCTTCTTGCCCGGAACGCAAGAAAGCACGGTTTGGAAGTCAAACCGTGGGTGAAAACCTCCCTCGCTCCAGGTTCAAGGGTTGTTACGGAGTACTATGAAGCGTCTGGCCTCCAAGAAGACCTAAACGCCCTCGGGTTCAACGTGGTCGGCTATGGATGCACAACCTGCATCGGAAACTCCGGCCCACTTCCCGAGGAAATTGAAGCAGCAATCGATGACGCTGGCCTTATTGTTGGCTCAGTTATTTCGGGCAATCGGAACTTTGAGGGCCGAGTGCATGGGAAAGTCAAGGCCTCCTACCTAGCAAGCCCGCCGCTTGTTGTCGCTTACGCTCTTGCAGGTTCGCTCGAAGTGGATTTGTCAACCCAACCGGTCGGCTACACGCCCGAAGGTGCACCAGTCATGCTCAGCGAACTGTGGCCAAGCGATGAGGAACTGGCAGAAGCTCTTTCTGTCATCACGCCCGAAATGTTCCGCCAGCGCTATGCTGACGCCATGAACGAGCCTCGCTGGGACAGCATACCTTCCGAACCAAGCCCGCTTTATCCATGGGAAGCCGACTCAACATACATTCGCTTGCCAACCTTCTTCTCAGGCCTTTCAGCTGAACCTCAACCAATCTCAAGCATCGAAGACGCCCGTGTTCTGCTCAAGTTGGGCGACTCAATCACGACCGATCACATCTCTCCTGCCGGTGCATTCCCTGAGGACGGGCCGGCTGGCAAATGGCTTGTCGAACGAGGCATTAATCAAATTGATTTCAACTCCTTTGGTAGCCGCCGCGGAAATCACGAAGTGATGATGCGGGGTACCTTTGCAAACGTCCGTATTCGCAACCAAATGGCGCCTGGTACAGAAGGTGGCTATGCGCGTGATTTTGTCACGGGTGAAGTTGTTTCAGTGTACGATGCAGCACAGAGTTACGATGGGCCAAAAGTGGTGCTCGCTGGCAGTCAATACGGCACGGGTTCATCTCGAGATTGGGCTGCTAAAGGCACCTATTTGCTCGGCGTCGGCGCGGTGATTGCAACCTCGTTTGAACGAATTCATCGCTCCAACCTTGTCGGCATGGGCGTTCTTCCGATGACCTTTGCTGAGGGTGAATCTCACGAAACGCTTGGTTTGGATGGGACCGAATCGTTCACCATCCCAGTTGGTGACGATGTGCAACCGCTACAAATGCTCGAAGTTACGGCAGTTCGAGCCGACGGCTCGAGTTTGAAGTTCAACGCTCAGGTGCGCCTTGATACGCCTGTTGAGGTCGAATACTATCGAAACGGCGGGATTCTCCACACCGTGCTGCGTCAACTGGCTTTGGCGGAGTGATACCAGAGGGCGTCCGTCATGAAAAAGTTCTTCAATCGAATTGATTTTAATCGAAATGAGGCCTAAGTGATGTCGAAACTCAGAGGCAACATTCGTTATCGTTTCCGCTCCGATGAGCACGATATCAATGTCTTGCTTGAGGGCGATTCATCATGGGTCGATGACCGTGTGAAGGAACTCGGTCTTGAGGGCGTTGGCTGGTCGATGCCAATTGGTTCAGAAGTCCTCGCTACGAATACCTCCGGGGTTGTACCGGCCAAAGGTGGGTCAAAAGACGCTCTTGACGATTCACCAATGGGTGAGAAACCACTCGATATGGGGCCCACGCCAGACCCGAGTCGAATTCCAGTTGTCCGACGTCCTATCGGTCAACTGGACCTCCAACTGGAATTGGATACCATTGGTTTGCAACTCCCTGCCCGCCCTGATCCAATTGAACTCATGGAGGCACTCGACGAAATGGAAGAGCCGCTTCCCATCCAAGGGGCGATGAGCATCGATCCAATGGCGGAGGCATGGTTGCGAGAACTGATGCACCTTGTGGTGCGCGAATATGGTATTACGGCGCTTCAAACTGAAGTCATTGAAGAGGTTGCAAGCAAGAAGCTCGGAGGCCGTGAAGGTACGACCTTGGAGGTCTGGTTGGAGTCTTTGTTTGGCGCTGGTAAATTGGTCAAAGTTCACGGCGGCGATGCGACTGGTTGGGGCCCTTCTCCAGCCTGGCTAAAAGGTAAATTTTGAACCCTTTCTAGTCTCTAAAACGGCCTGATTTTGGTCTACATTCCTTGGTATTTCTCCGATGGGTATTGAAAATTCAAACGCGTTGCTAAACGAGGTACTGCGGTAAAGGTTCATGCGGAGGGGACTGAACTTAAGAGCAAAGGAATTAAAGTGCAACGGGCAGTGGCCGAAGCAGTGATGTTGATGTTCTCCAAAAACAACCACAAAAACAGCCGCGCCCTCAGTGTGTTTCTTGTCATGCTGATGGTTTTGTCGACCACCGCCGCTCTCGCAACCACTGCAAGCGCCTCTATTGCTCGATCTTACACAACAAACCGTGACCCGTTGGACGTTGCTATCGGCGATTTCAATTGCGATGGTTTCAATGACATGGCCGTGGCAACTGAAGGCACACACACCATCAGCGTTCTTTGGAACGATGGCAATGGGGATTTCAGCGAGCGACAGGACATTTGGGTGTCGGAGAACCAAAGTCGAAACGCAGATTGGGATGAATTTTCCAATGTCCAATTCATCGAAGTCGGCGAGTTCACTGGCGACGGGGCGGACGACATTGTGATTTTCCAACGAAACAATCCATTCAAGACTGACGATAACGGTGCGCCAGCAGGCGACCCGGGCAACGTCACAATCATCGAAAATGCAGGCTGCAATGACAACTCATGGTCCATCGGCCAGCGTTACACTCACTTCTGGGCTTGGGACCTCGCAGTTGGCGACGCAGACCAAGACGGGAACGATGATATTTACGTTCTCGACTTGCTCAACGACCTTTCAAATCAACGTGTTGTGACTTACCGAGGCCCGATTACCTCCAACACACAAGGCATGGTTACATCACTCGGACCTTCGAATCAAAACGCTTACAGAAGCCTCGAAGTCGGCGACTGGGGCGAGACTGAAACCGGCGGCCTCAGCGGCACCTGCACAGATGACGACATCTGGGTTCTTCGCTCAGAGGGGTTAGATTATGCTACAGGTCAAACTACAAACCCGGGCAACGATGACAACGTCACCATCATCGAATACTCTTGCTTAACCAACACTTATCCTGCAACGTTTACTTACAACCAAGCAAACCCGCAAACCGGTACCAGCCTGATCAATATGGCCGTGCCGTTCACCAATGACTTTGACATCGCCGACATCGACAACAACGGTGCTATCGACTCTTTGGTTGTGAACGATGGTAACGTCGAAAACGTGAGTTATGTGACCTCTTCAGCAGTTGGGACCTGGACTTCACCCGCCCAAGCCTACTTCGGGCCTTACATTTCGTATTCCGTTACTGTGGCCGACCTGAACAACGATGGTAGACCTGATTTCGTCAACCCTACGGTTGCCTACCAACAAAACAGCAGTGACTCAGCTGGCGGTTCAACATCGAACTTCTTCCTCAACTTCCCAACGACCGTACAAGTAACGCTTTCCGATGGAAGCGGCACTCACTTGACACCGCTCTCTTACGAGGCAGGACGCCGTCCAAGCATGGTCGAGGTCGGTCAACTTGCAGGCCCTTCAAATTCAGCCCTCGACATCGTTGTTGGACACACAAGTTACGACTTTGGCAGCTGGGTCGACAACTTCGGCTGGGAAGGCCAATACGACACCATTACCGTTGTTGAAATGGACAGTAAAGATCTCGCAGTAACTTCATTGGAAATCAGTCCAACCGACAGATTCTTTGGCATCGTCGGAGAAGGAACCCGCGACATCAACGTCACGGTTACCAACACCGGTATGGACGTCCTCAACGGACAATCAGCCACCCTCGATCTCGAACTGAAGGTTGTTGATGAAGCTGCTTCAACCAACAATTCAGTCTACGAAATGGACTGGGACTCCCCAGAAGACAAGACGGGCTGTGGCACAGGCTGCACTTGGGCATTTAACGAATACATCGATCAAGCAACCAAGTGGCATGAAGAGACGAACAGTTCCCAAGGGGCAAGCGACGGAAACAACGATCCAAACGTTTCTGCCAACTACCAGAACCCAACTGACTTCATGTGGGCAGGGCACTACAAGACGAATTCTTCCGGCGACCTTTGGTCAGGATACGACAAGAACTGGGACGATGCTATGGTCCTCGAAAACGTCGATTTGACCGGCTCAGACCGCGCTTTCATGAGCGTCGAACTGTTCCAGCACCTCGGTCACGGTGTGCTCGGTAGCCTTGATCAAACTGGAAACTACCTCGCAGGCGATGTCTGGGATGACGTGGCCATGATTGAAATCGGCAGCGACGAAACAGGTTGGGACATTCTATCGTGCCCACAAGACGCTTACCTCTCAGGAGCATGCCTTTCCGGCGACTCCATTTGGGGCGGATTCGACCTTGACCGCCAATACAAGCAAGCCATTGGCGGGGTTGCTGAAGGTATCTACTACTACGGCATCTACTCCTCTGGAACCTACTACGGCTGGAACAACTTCACCGAAGAAGGGGTTGGCTCGTTCGACCTCAGCCCATGGGCTGGAGAAACCGTCGATGTCCGCTTCAGGTTCCGCACAGGATTCACCGGATCGATTTCCGATGACAACGAAAGCCGTTGGACCGGTCGGGATGGATTCGCTGTGGACAACTTGACCATCACCAAGCAGAACACTGCTTTCTTGGCCAACCCGCAAGTTCAACAAACCACAATCAACCTCAACAACCTTGGCCCAGGTCAAGAATACACCACCTCAATCACCGCAGACTTGCTCAATGATACAATTTACCGCATATCTGCAAGCCTTTCTGCGAACAGTTGGGATGAGCAAACTCAGAACGATGAACTCGTTGGATACATTACACCATTCAACCTCTACGACCCAATGGTCGAGGGCATTGAATACTTCAACCCGGGTGGATTGTACGCTGAAGGTGTCTTTGATATCGAAGTGGCAACCAACAACTACGGAAACACCGAAATGGACTTTGACGTGAAGGCAACCGTGTTCTCCGCTACACCATCCGATGTCTACTGTGGTACACCAACGGCATTGTGTGCTGAAGACTTTGAAGGCGGTGCCAACGGTTACCGATACGAAGAAAGCGCCAATCCCAAGGGTGTAATCTACGACGAAGCAACCTGTCAAGATGTAATTTTCAACAACAACGCCTACTGGTTCGGCCACCCCTGTGACACCGGCGCCAACGGCTATGGCGACGCATGGGCTAACGAAACGCTGACCATTCCAGACATTGACTTGACCTCGATGAGCGGTGACTTCGTTTCCTTGAACTTCGAGTACTATGCAGATACCTTCTATGGAATCGACTCAGATGGTACCTCGATCGTTGACGTCAATGATTACGCTGCAATGACCCTTGACATCCTTAGGGATGGCGCAACATACTCCGGTGTTTTAGTCGGTCAATGGAACGACTACAATGAAGACGGAACCTGCCAAATTGATGAGAATGGGGACAACATTGTCAACGCTTCTGAACCGATTGACAACGCTGAAATCGCCTACATTGGTGATGATTCAAGCACCGACGGAACCGGTGGAAATTACAACGTCTTCTTCAACACCAACGATCTAGTTGCTACAACATCGATTGACTTGACTCACTTGTACGTGCTCAACACCTCAGACGCCTCTTCAATCAACTGGGGCTATGAGTGCATGTCACTCTCCGGCTCCGTTGTGGACATCAACTTCGAATTCCAATCCGATGATGATGGACGAAACGGTATCAATGATGGATTCAAGGGTGTTGCTTTCAACAACATCTCGCTCCAAGAGTTCACCTTCATCGAAGACAACGCTTACACCATCTCGCGAACCAACGTTGACGCAGAGCAATCCGCTGTTGACATCATCGCAAGCCACGAGTTCTTCTCAGGAGTGTACATGATTGAAGTCGAAACGATCTTCGACAACACCACCGCTGGTAAGCCTTGGTTCAACAGCCAAGAAATTTCCACATCCAACAACATCGAGCGAGTGATCTTCAATGTGGAATCCGTCGACATCACGCTTGGAAAGCCAAACACACTGACCTGCTTGAACGACCAGATCCTAGAATGTGTGATGCCAATTGACAGTTCTTACACCCACGACTGGGGCCTTCAAGCCACCAACGGTGTGCTTGCTGGTGATTATGTGTTCAACATGAACATCTATGACGAAACGACCCAAAGCATGGCTCACACCACAACGGCAGGGCCCTCACAGTCGCTTGATTCCCAGCAAAAAATCGATCTAACCTTCACGCCATGGAACGGCTGGATGGACGGGCACACCTACAACATCAGCTTCGACGCTGAACTTGCCAACGGTAACCCTTCAGGCAATGTACGCTACTTCCACGCAACCTTTGCTGACCACGTGGATGTTGCAATCCTTTCCGATACTTCGGTCCGGACCAACGCCATCAAGGAAGATCTGAACATCCTTGGTATGAGTTACACCCAGTACACCATCAACAACTGGGACACATACCTCGACGCTGGATGGTTCACACACTACGACAAGATTGTCCTGCCTTGGCAAGATGACATCGCAGCAAAGGACATCGAAAACGGTGGTCGTGGCTACTATCAGAAGTTGGGCTCCACAGCACACAAGACCACCTTGGAAGGCTTCATGTCTGCGGGTGGTACAGTCCAAGCTCACCTTGGCCCTCAAGGAAGCCAGATATACGGCGTCGACCAAGGCCTTGCTGGACGTTTGCCGTTCGGTTTGGACGTGCAAAGCCGCAACACACCAGAGTCTCAAATCGACTTTGCAGGAACTGACTTTGCCGATCCATATCACCCATTGATGGACAACGTCGACATCAACGCTTTCCAAGGCTTTGATGCAGATTCTACCGTTGCCCAAGCGGTGCTGAACACCAAATCGGTCAGCGCCAACAACGTTCCAGTGACTTGCAACGGTTACATGGAAGACGGCGGTTACTTCCAGCGCTTAATCCGCGACGGAGCAGACAATCAAGACACCATCCTTGGAGTGTGCAGTTACTACTCCGGTGGCCTCATTGTTTCCACCATGGACGTTTCAACCCATTCGGAGCGGGCTGACAGCACCACACTCCCACTTCTTGGAAACATGCTTGCCTACCAAGTGACACCATACCCTGAAGGCTTTGGAACGCTTGGAAACGGACTTGATTTGAAAATCAACGACCAAGTGCCAGGCATCAACCCAAGCACCGGTGGTTACGAACTTCGTTACATGAAGAGCGATGCTGATTTGACGTTCTCCTACACGACCACGACGACAGAAACACTCAGCACCGACTGGATCGTTTCTGGCCCAACTTCGTGGGACGGATCCACCATGGCCACTGGAATGACAGCAGTCAACACCGATGCTATGCCGGTGATGAACTTCTGTAAGGCGGACCTCTCTTCCGCTACAGGCTGCGCTCAAGGCGAGCAATGGACCATCACTTTGATGCTTCACGACGCTGCAGGCCACGCTCGAGTGATTGAAGTGACCGTCGAAACCAACGACGTCTACGCTGATGAATACCGACCAACGGCTGAAGCAATGATTGACATGCGTGAAGAATACACCGACCTCGTCGAATTCGTTGGAACGAAGACCGTCTCAAACACTGAATGGTCTGTCAATCGAATCATCCTCGATGAAGATGGCGAAGTCACCATCCACTTTGATGCAAGCAACTCAACTGACCTTGACGCATTGGAAGGCAGTGGAATTGAAACCTACGAATGGAAGGTTCTCTTCGATGCACCATACGGCGACGACTCGTTCAGCCTTGATGGCCACACCTTCGAGCAAACGGCAGCAAGTGACGGCGCATGGGCTTACACCTTCCGCAACGTCACAGTGGATCCAAGCGGTACAACAGAGAATCAAATTCGTATCGAATTGATCGTTTATGACAAAGCAGGCAAGTTCTCGGAAAAGTATCGAATGTACTTTGTCGTTGTTCCTGACGGCTTTGGCGATGAAGAACCAGTCGTTCAATTGGATGCTTCACTCAACGCTTCCCGTGTCGATTCTGACACAGTTACCATATCAGGTACCGTACTCTCTGGAGCAGAAAACGGGGACGTCTATGTTGAAGCAGCCTTCGTTGAATCTGATTTCGATGCAAGTGCAGTTGACAAGTACAACCTCGGACTTGTTGGGGCCTGGGACCGGTCAAACAAGACAGGTGATGCTGAAACCTTTGACCTCACCCTCTCCCTTGAGGACATGTACACCAACAAGTCACAAAGCCAGCGAATCTTCATCAAGATTTACGAAGGCGATGACGAACGATGGGTCACAATCAAGTGGATCGAAATTCAACTTCCAGCCTGTCAAGGTTTGGAAGCAGATGCAGCCGCACTTGCAGCAGGCGGAGAGTTCGTGCTCGATGCAGATGGTGAATGCCAATGGAGTGGCGCTTGGACTTATGAAAACGGGGAATGGAAAGCCCCTGCACAATCCGGTGACACAGACGGCACTCAAAGCGGCGTTGATACCATGACAATCGGTATTGCAGCAGGCGCCTTGATCATCATCGTTCTACTCACCCTCGTCTTCCTTCGAAAGGGCGGCGCCGGTGGCGATGACACAATCAAGGACTTTGCAGCAAGTTCGGCAGGATACGGTTCCGCCCAACTCGATGCGACTGAACAATACGTTCAGCAACTCATCGCTCAAGGCTACCCTGAAGAAACGGCTCGAACTTACGCACAGCAGTATGCTGCCCAAGCGGCTGGAGCAGCAGCTCCAGCAGCAGCGGCTGCCGCTCCTGTGGCTGATGATGCAGTCTACCAGCAGTATTACCAGCAGTTTGTTGCCCAGGGCTACGATGAAGCGACCGCAGCGACGTATGCACAACAATACGCCGCTCAATACGCTCAAACGCAGCAGTGAAGCAACGACTAAGCCCCCATGTGGCGATCAATGGTTGAGCGTAAGCCACGTCGGAATGGCCTCCTAACCCCTAAAAAGGCCAGTTCAGGGGGGGCAATATCTCTTGATTCGGAAAAGACACTCCATGCAATCACCCACCCACTACCAACAACCCATGCCCGTTCAAGCCACATCCACCAACGCTGTTGCGACGCTCGTTCTCTCCATTCTCGGGATTGTTGGCTGTTTTTTCTATGGAGCTGGAATTTGTTTTGCCACCGGAGGGCTCATCTTAGCCAATGGGGCATTAGCCATCACCACTCAAGTTGCAAATCATCCCGATGCTGGTGTTTTGCTAAAGCCGCTAAGATTTGCTCTTGGGTGGCCATTGGATTCTTCATTGCAGTGATTTTGCTCATCGTGGTTGCAGGTGTCTATGTCTGAACGTCATCGCTTGCAGAACCCGGACTGGGCGGCGCTTGACCTCATGCGGTGGAGAAAGGAATCACTCTTCTTCAAACGGCTCAAATTCCTCATCTGCTGCATCTTCGATGTGGCCCACTTCATCAAGGTGGGAGTCGAAATCAGGAAGTGTTTGTTTCCATCCACCTGGCAATTTGGTCTTATCTTCAATGATCTTGAGCATGCGTTCTTGCCAAGCCTTGGGCTTGCGCTGCATGATGTAGACAAACAAGACGGAGGTGCGAATTTCTTCGGAAATAACAACATAGCCGGAAGAGGCTTCAAAATTCATTGCGCGCAAGAGATTGAATGCAGGTCGATTCACCCTCCTGAATATCTTACGGCTGAATCGCATACCAAACAGAACTGTCCCGAAAATCAGCAAAGTGGTGAGGCAAAAACCACCCCACCCTTGCTCGACAAACCTGTTTGAAAAAACGACCTCGAGCAAAAGAACAGGAACGGTTGTTGTCATGAACAGGAAACTCTCCGAGACTGGAGGTTTTCGCATCTTCATTTCGATGGCGCCCCAGCCGTTGTGGTGCCGTTCCCATGGCTTGAAAAATTCCGCTTGGTCTTGCATTGAAGCGGACATAACCATCGAGTGTAATTGTTGAATCTTAGCGTATTGCTGGCCACTGACGTCCATGTTCTCTTCTGTGATCGCCTCAAGCCTGTAGCGTGCTTCAGTGTAGAGTCCCATGTCTGCAAGCAATGTAGCCTGCTCCACCAGTGGTGTGACTTCATCGGGCATGTGGTGGCGAAGTTGTTGCCACCAGTCGAGCGCATCATCCAGCAAGCCCAGCTCATCGCTTAGCAATCGGCCGCCAAGAAACCACATTGCAGTTCTTTCTGGTTCGATTGCGATAATTTTCTTGACAGCGGAAAGTGATTGTGCGGCTTGTTTGAGGGTCGGACTTTCACCTTTAGGAGGGAGTGCAGCCTCTGCGCATAATTGCAATGCATCCACATGCCGTGGGTCTTCTTTGACGGCCAGTTTGGCCGAAGCATAAGCTGCTTCAAAGTCCCCTTCATCATAGGCTTCAACTGCATCAAGATAGTGTTCTTCAGCGCCCATCTCGACACACACCTTTCGTTGACTTCTCGATCAATCTTCTCGATCTCGTCCCATCAAGTCGCGTGGTGGGCGGTTGTGGGCATGGCCCGAACTCTTGCCTCGGGCTTTGCGAAATTCTCGTGGTTCCCGTGGCTCTCTTGGCGGACGACGTCCGTCGTTACCGCTTCGATCGCCACCGAAATTAGCACGGGGTTGTCGGTCTCCTCCTCGACGGTCATCAGAACCGCTGCGGTCGCCGCCTCGTTGGTCTCCGCCACCGTAACTGCTTCCGCCTCGTGAATCGCCACCCCGTCGGTCGCCGCCTCGTTGGCCTGCGCCACCGTAACTGCTT
>Ga0257106_1000589_pt1 | contig 20826 bp, 4 predicted proteins | sample LP_taG_3_FD_190177 | JGI IMG/M metagenome (GOLD analysis project Ga0257106, IMG submission 190177) | Marine microbial communities from Northeast Subartic Pacific Ocean, Canada - LP_J_2011_P26_10m | ecosystem: Environmental > Aquatic > Marine > Oceanic | place: Canada: Northeast Subartic Pacific...
TCAACATCTTCACGTGTGCATTCTCCGACAGGCCGTGCGCCACCGCCCTGAAACCCTCCGGTCCGAGCTTGTTGTCCCTCAGGTCGAGGCTAATCACGGAGGTACACATCTGCATCGCCAACGAAAGCGCAGCGACGCCATCGTCACCCAAACCCGCGTGACACAGATTGCACTCGCGCATCTGCAAACCTTGGGACGCTCGGGTGTTGGGAACGCACCCGCGCTCCTTGCAGCTCTCCGCGTACACATCCGTGATTTGTCGGTTGCCGTCATCATCACCATGGGCACCTCCGCTTGCAGCGGGTGATCGATGTTCAGTCTTCAGCTTTGATTTGATCCCTTTGTTTTTTAGTGTGCCCCATGCGTTGGCGTCCCGGTCGTGCGTCCTGTGCGTCGCGATGTCCCACTTGTCGAAGAGACCGTGCGTCTCGGGGTCAAACTTGCGGTTGGTTTGGACATCTCCCGCGTCGCCACCGAACTTCACGCCCGTCTGAATCGTCTTGATGTACTGCTTTGTGACCGACGCCCTGACCTGTGATTCTTGGCTTTCATCGCCGCGGAACGTCACCTTCTCGGAGCCGCGGGTCAGCCTTTTGCGAGCGAGTGAGCGTGCCGTCTCAAAGATGAGTTCGTCGATGTTCTCGAGGTCGCTCTCGTCGATTATGCGACACACGACCCCCTCCGAAAAGTCCACATCGTCCTTCGAGGTTTGGGGCAATGTTTCCACGGGCTCTGGTTCAGTATCCGGCATCGCCTCCGGCTCAGACCCCGAAGCGAGGTCTCCTTCGGCTGCTTCAGCGAGCTCTGCATCGGCACCCGACTGAGCCTCAGCTTCGGCATCGTGTTCGGATTCCGCCTCGGCTTCTGCTTCGGTTTCTGCATCACCCTCTGCTTCGGGATCCGGCTCGGAAACATCTTCAGCTTGTGCGTCGGGCTCGGCATGTGCCTCGACCTCGACCCCGGGTTCGGGTTCGGGCTCGGATTCAACCTCAGCTTCTGCATCGGGCTCGGGCTCGGATTCAACCTCAGCTTCTGCATCGGGCTCGGGCTCGGGCTCGGCTTCAACCTCATCAGCTTCTGCATCGGGCTCGGGCTCGCCACCCTCGGCGCCACCCTCGGCGTCACCCTCGGGCTCGGACTGGGATGTCGCCTCTGTCGCGATACCAGGTTCGGCTTCTGCGTCGGCATCAGCCTGTGCACCAGCCTCTGGCTCTGGCGCGGCTTCAGGTTCAGCCCCGGGTTCCTCCGCCGGCTCGACCCCCTCGGGCTCGGCGAATGTGACGTCCCTCGGAGCGTCCGCCGCGGGGTCAACATCGGGCTCTGGCGCGGGGACCGAGACGGGCTTGGGCGCGTCCGGTATACCGCGTCGCCAGTTCTCCTCGCGCTCGCTCAGCGCAGCCTTGTAAGCCGACTCACACTCCGTGAGCACGCGGGCCAGCGGCCACGCGCGGAGCCTCGCCTCCAGGAGTTCGTTGTTCAGGACCCTCTGAGCGTTCTTCCTCGCGCCCGCGTGCATCCTGTCCTCGGCTCCGTGCGGGAGGAAATCGAGACGAAGGTCGTCGGCATCGCCGCGCCCGCCGCTCACGGCATCCATGAGCCTCTTGCGCTCCACAGCCTCGAGGTTAGCCTCGCGAGTTTTCGCCTCGACCCAAAACTCCGATTCGCGACGCTCTATGTACGCGCGCGCGGCGCGGCGCACCTCCGCGTTGAGCGTCCCGACGCTCACCTTGGGCAGCGCAGTGCCGGCGTCCGCGGCCGCGTCGGGGGGTCGCTCGGGTTTGTCGAGCGCCGACATACGGGACTTCCCCTTCTTGCCCCGACGGGCTCCCCCGCCGATCTTGAGCGAGTCGAATCGCTTGGTCAGCGCGTCGTCTCCCGAGGGTTTCTTCCGTCCGGCGGCTCCGCTCTTCTCAGCCTTCGTGTCGTGGCTCTTCGCCGCCGCGTCGCCTCCGTCTTCTTCCCCTCGCCCCTCGCCATCGTCGGGTACGTCGCGATTGCCGTGCGTGGGCTCCCCAAACTTGGGCGCGAGTCGAGCGACGTACCTGCGCGTCGCCTCATCGCGAACCGCTTCCAGGGATTCGATCTCCTCGGGAGTCGGACCTCGGCGTGCGGTCCCGACCCGCGCGTGCGCTCCGGGAGGTGCGGTCATGCCCGCTGTCCCTACAGAGCGGCTCACCAATGATTCCGGTTTCCAATTTGGGAGTTCCACTGGTCTGCCAACCAAGTCTGCCCGTCTCTGAAAACTTCTCGGCTGGACTGCTGGGGAGATCCTGCTGTCCAGGTGTGCATCGACATATCGCCGCGCGACAGGGAGCCGGGGCAGGGTTCGCAGCCCTAAGGCCGCACGTTCGCATTTGCACGACGACCGGGTTAGCCCTCGGCGAGCGCTCTTTCGGCTATGCGGAACTTAGTACCTCTCGGCGCTCGGCGCTGGCGCCTGAAGATGGCGCCGGATCCCGACGCGGGGGAACCCGGCGCGCTCGAGACCATCGTGGGCTGCTGCTACGACCCCCAGTCGCGCGTCGTGTACGCCGTGACGAGCGCATGCAACCTCTACGGCGTACACATCGGCGGGGACTCGGGCGGCGGGGACGCGTCGCGTCCGTTCCTCCGGATGTCCCTGCTCGTCGGCGGCGGTGGCGACGGCGCGCTCGCGGACGAGGAGCCCGCGCTCCCGGCCCAGTCCGTCGCGGTCGGCGTCGAGTACATCGCCGAGCTCAGAGGCGTGTGCATAGCCGTCGCGTCGGGAGAGCTCATCCTGGTCGCGCCCGACCCGGACGACGACCACGCGACGACGACCGCGCGCGGCGGGGCGAAGGTTGGCGAGGCGGGCGTCCAAATTCCAGCCGGCGCCGTCGGCCCCGAGTGCATCCCCGAGTGCGTCGGCGCGGTTTCCTCGGGGATCCGAGCCATGCGATGGAACCCCGACGGAGAGATCCTCCTCCTCGCATCGGGCGACGGCCAACTGGTCTGCATGAACAAGGACTTCTTCGTACTCGCCGAGGCGCCGCTTTGTAGAACCACGGCGACGGCTTCGCTGAGCTGGCGCGGCGACGGCGCCTACGCCGCGTCGTTGACCCTGGAAGACGGCGACGAGACGCCCCGGCTGCGGGTATGGAGCAGGGAGGACCTCGAGCCGCACTCGGACGGAGAGGTGAGCCCGTCGTCGCCGCTCGAGTCCGGCGGCGGCGGGAAGGACGTCGCGACTGGGCTCGACTCGTCGTCCTCGCCGCCGCTCGCGTGGCAGCCGCGGGGAGCGCTCGTCGCCGCGGCGTCGGCGGGTGGAGGCGTCGTGTTCTTCGAGCGTAACGGGCTGCGGCGGGGTGGGTTCGATCTTCCTCGCGACGGCGCGGGCGATCGAGTGCGCGCGTTGGCGTGGTCGTCGGATAGCTCGGCGCTCTGCGTGACGGTGTCCGGCGACTCGGCTCACGGCGTCCAGGTGTGGACGCGGGGAAACATGCACTGGTACCTCAAACGAGAGATGCGGTATCCGCGCGTGGAGGTCAGCGATGGGTCCCCTTCGCGGGCGCCGCTGGTGAGATGGGACGAAGACGACGCCGACGTCCTCCGGGTGTTCACCGCCGACGGGACTGTGGAGGAGCACTTGTTCGGGTGGGACGCGTGCGTGTCTCGAGCGGCGACAGCGGCGGTGGTCGACGGCTGCCGCGCGCTCATCACCCCGCTGGCCCGCACGCCCCTCCCGCCGCCCATGTGCGCCGCGACCGCGGTGTTCTCCGCGCCGGTCTCGGAGCTCGCGTGGCTTCCCCCCGTGGAAGGGGAGGATGAAGCCGGGGAGACCCTCCTGGCGCTCTTGGCCGACGGGACGCTCGAGATTGTTTCGTCGACGCGGGGCACGGAATGGGAGGAGACGTGCGAAGAACTCGCGGACGCGGCGAGCGCGGCAAAGGGAGACGACGGGGATGACGCGATCCTTCTCAAGGCGCGATCGGTGCGGATCGTCGAGGATGAGACCGTGGCCGCCGTCGACGCGTCCTTCTCCGGGGCGGCGAGGCGGTTGCGGCACCTCGAGTGTCCGGCGCCGAGCGTGGCGGTGATGACCGCCGACGTACCGAAGGACGGAAGCGCCGCGTTCCTCGTCCTGAACCTGCGTCGGGACGAGGTGTGCGTCGGCGCGGATCGGGACGATGGATGGAGCGGATCGATGACGCGCGCGTGTTTCCTTCCCGGGGAGGCGACTCGGGTGACTTCGTTGGAGGGCGGGACGACGGCTACGGCTTTCGTGCAGGTCAGGGGGCAGTCCACGCCCACGGTGTGGACCGGGGGCGAGGGTGACGCGGGCGGGTGTTCCCCTACGCATCTACCCGACCTCGCGCTCGGTGAGCCGTGCGCCGTCGCTCGAGCCTTCGCGACGGCGGACGGGCGGTCGCTGCTGGTCGGATTGGACGCCGGCGGGACCCTTCGATGCGGCTCTCGCGCCGTGGCTACCGGGGTTCGCTCGTTCGCCGTGCACAGATGCGCCGGGGACGGTACCGTCGCCGCCGGATCCGACGCGCCCGACGTGTCGTACGCGGTCTCGTTGAGTCGCGACTCCGTTCCTCGGGTGGCTTACGTCACGCTCGCCGACGAGCTTCGGGTGGCTGAGGTTGCGGACCTCACTGAGACTGCGGACCTCACTGAGATTGCGAACCTCACGGGCGCGGGCAACTCGAGCGGGCGGGCCGCGGGACCGGCGGAGGCGGAAGCGCCTCAGGGTCGCAACGAGCTGGCATCCGCGGCGGGCGGGAAGCGCCGCGGCGGGAACTCGAGGAGCGCCGAGCGCGGCGGCGTGTACATGGACCAGCTGCACGTGTCCATGCGCGCCGCGATGCGCCCGGCGGATTGGGCTCGAGCCGCCGACTCCAGAACGCGCCGCGTCGAGGAGGGTTCTCGCATCGTCGCCGCCCCGCCGGGATCCGTGAACGTCGTGCTGCAGATGCCGCGGGGGAACTTGGAGACGGTGGCGCCGCGCTCGCTCGCGCTGCCGGCGGTCACCGCGGCGCTCGCCGCGGGACGTTTCGCCGCCGCATCCACGCTAGCCGCGCGCCACCGCGTGGACCTGAACCTGCTCGTCGACTACGCCTGGCCGAGCTTCCTGTCTCGCGCGAACGAGTTCGTCGAGAGCGTCGACGATCCCGACGTCGTCATGGAGCTCATCGAGGTGCTCGACTCCGCGGACACCACCGCGCCGGGGGGAGTGTACGCGCATCTTCGCAGGCCCGACGCCGACACTAGTAACGGATCGAGCACAGACAAAAGCGGGGCGCGGGACGAAACTGTGGAAAAAGTCGCCGGGACGTGCTCGGCGATACGGGCCGCGGTCGAGGCTCGATCGTGCGCCGCCGCGGCGGTTGGGAGCGACGGGGCGGTGGGTGTCCACCTCCTCGACGATCGATGGGAGCTCGTCGTCCTCTCCGCCCACGCGCGGACCGAGCCGCCGGATCTCGGCGCCGCTCTTCGACGCGTCGGCCGGCGTCGGGAGCTCGAGCTGGCAGCCGTCGCCGGCGGCGGGGGAACGTCTGGCACGGCGCTGGACTCCGCCACCGCGCTGAAGCATTTACTCGCCCTCGTCGGCGGCGAGGCGTTGTACGACGCGGCGTTGGGGACCTACGACCTCTCGCTGGCGTACCTGGTCGGGACCCACTCGGCTATGGATCCCGGAGAGTTTGTCGCCGATCTGAAGCGGTTGCAAGATATCGAATCGGAGCCACTGCGTCGCGCGGACGTGGACGCGAGGCTGGGTCGATGGCCCTCGTGTGTGGAGAACCTACTCCGCGGTGGTAACATCGCGGGGGCGTGCGAGGTGGCGGAGAGGCGACGTCTGTTCCCCCACGCTCTCGCCGCGCTGAGCGACGTCGTCGCGGCGGAGGATCCAGCCGCGCCGAAGGAGCCCGCCGTCGAGGTCAGACGAGAGGTGACACGCGCGTACGCCGCGTTCTTATCGCGCGAGCGAAGGCACGAGGACGCGGCGGTGGCTCTTTTGTCCGTCGGCGAGTCGAGGGCCGCGCTGGACGAGTACAGGGAGGCTATCGCGTGGCGCCCCGCGCTGGCTCTCGCCGCTCGACTGGGCCTGCCCCGGAACGAGCGCGCCTCGATCGCGGAGGAGCTCTGCGAGGGTCTGGAGCTGACCGACCCGTCCTCGGCGGCGGTCGTCGCGGCGCAGCACCTCGGGGACGTGGACAGGGCCGTGGGGTCCCTCACCCGCGCCCGGGAGTGGCGCGAGTCGGCGCGGGTGGCGTACCTTCACGACCGCGCCGACCTCGTCGAGACCGTCGTCGCGCCCGCCGCCGCGGAGGCTGCGCAGGGCATCCTCTCCGAGGCCACGGAGCTTCCCGCCCGCCTGAACAAGTACATCACGCGGCTCAGGGATCTTCGGCATCGCAGGGAGGCGATGCGTCGCGCGATCGACGCGGGCGCGGAGGCGTGGCGCGGCGGCGCGCTCGGCGGCGGCGACGACGACGACGCCGCGTCCGAGGCTCCGAGTCTCGCGTCCGGCGTGTCCGGCATGAGCGCGTACACCGACAGGACGACGGGGGCGCAGACGGCGACGTCGCACGCGCGATCGGGGGTTCCGTCCACCCAGGGCGGTCGCAAGCCGACCCGGAAGCAGCGGCGGGGTAAAAAGGCTGGAGCCGGTTTGCGCGCGGGTGGCCCGACGGAGGAGCGCGACCTCGCGGCGCACCTGGCGAGCGGCGCGGTCGCTGGATCCATCGGGGCTCCCACCGCGCTCGAGACGATCGGCGAGCTCACCGAGCTGCTCGTCTCCCTGGGGCACGCGGAGGACGCCGCCGCGCTGCAGCGGGCGGTGTCCGAGGCTGTCGCGGCGTTGGAGGCGGCGAGAGAAGAGGCGCGGCGGCGCGTCGACGCGCTCAACCGGGAGGACGCCGCCGAGGGAAATGGGGACGCGCATGAGGTGTCCGCGGGTGCGAGCGCGGCATCGAAGGAGGTCCAGACGACGACGGCGCAGTGGAAGTGGGCGGCGCTGCGTGGGAGCAACGCGCGTTGAGTTTGGGGGCTCGGCTTGGAACAGCAAATTTGGAACAACAAATTTGGAACAACAAATTTGATGAATTAGAAATTAAAACGTCGACTCAGTGCACGGCGTTGACCACCAGACGGCGCGCCTTGATGGGCGACCACATCCACCGCTTGTAATACACAGCCTGCACCGCCACCAGGCTCAGGGCGAACATGAACTTCGCCCCCATCAGCTTCCGGTCGTCCGCCTCGGGCTCCGCCGCCCACGCGAGAAACGTGGTGACATCCTTAGCCATCTGCGTCTCCGTCGCGGGGGTGTCGTCGTCGTACTCCACGCCGCCGTCGACGAGCATCTTGGGCATGGCGATCGCACCGCCCGGGAAGTACGGGTTGTAGTGAAGGCCCTCGCGGACGCTCACGCCCGCGGGGGGCTCGCGGTACCCGAGGAGGAGCGAAAATACGTAGTTTTGGCCGTCGTGTCTCGCCTTGGTGATGAGCGAAAGATCGGGCGGGTACGCGCCGTTGTTGGCGTACCTCGCGCCCTCCTCGTTGGCGTAGGGCGCGGGGAGCCTGTCGCTGAGCTTGCCGGGGCGATCGAACATCTCGCCGGTGTCGTCCGGGCCGTCGGTCACCTGCGGAGGGGGGGAAAGGGTGGGGGCAATTCCATTTTAGGTTTTCCGCGGGGAGATATTTTTGGATCGCTGTGCGTCGTCCACGGTTCGCAAACCAGGAAAAACACGGGTTTAGAAATGATCGGAACACGAACGGCTCGTCGCGATCGGGCTCGCCGCGCGCGCGCTCGGCGGACGCCGTCGCGCGGCTTTCGCGGGATCTAGTGGCTATTACGTCGGTGGACGCCGGCGGTCGGGTCGCGGGTCCGGTTCGCGCCCGGGGACTCACCTCGATCTCCTCCGCCATCGCCTTGACCTCATCTTCGGTGTAGCACACCCCCACCAGGTTGCGGTACGCCACCAGGTTCAGCGAGTGGCACGCGGCGCACACCTGCTGGTACACCTGGTGCCCGCGCCTGATGGACGCGTGATCGTAGGAGTCGAACATGCCCTCGTGCGGCCAGGGGTAGGCGGCGGAGTGCAGGCCGTGCTCCGCCTCGTCCGCGTGCGCGACGCCCGCGAGGCCGAGGAGCGCGGCGGACGCGGCGCCCATAGCCGCGAAGCCGGCGTTGGGGGCCGAGCCCGGCGCGGGATCTCGGACGAGCGCGGGTCGCGCGGCGGTCCGCGCCGCGCGCGCGATGGCTGCGAAACGGGAGAACATGCCGCGCGGGCGTGTGCCTCTCCTTCTCTGCGCGGGTTCAAGTGGTGTTCACCGCCGATGATGACCTGGCCGCCTGACCTCGCAGTACGTAACTCTGATAGATCTGATGAGCACACAAACACAACTTCAGTCTTTTTTTCGGCGAGAGGGTCCCATACACCAAACCGCTCATCTCAACAGTCTGGAACACAGTGATCAATCTGGAGCCGCGATCTGTTTCCAAATCCCAGCTCTCATCAGACTGTCTTTTGGTCCCTCTGAGGTTTTTTAAGGCTCCCGTGACCGACTCGGGTGCAGCACACCGCTCTCGCGCCCGACGTGTGCACCGCGCGCCACATCCTCGCGCGTCGACTGCCTCTTTGAACCCCGCAGAGAGATCCGCCGCGGAGATCCGCCGCGAATCCCACCGACCGCGCGCAGCCCGCCGGGTGTTCGCGCGCGACCCTTGGATTCGACATCCAGCTGAGTGGGGTGCGCCACCCTCGCCTGGTAAGGCCGGACCGCCCAAGCGCGCGGGGGTGACGTCTCGAAGCCGAACGCGAGCCGCGTCCGCGTGCTTCCTATCGCGAGATACCGCCGATACGCGTCTCACGGACGAGCGTTTACTCGATCGCAGGTGCGCACGCGCCGACGACTCCGGGGTTCTCAGAGCTGCCCCCGCCTCGCGTCGAGTTCACCCAATCCTCCTCGAGGCGTGTTGAGCTCGACGCACGCCGCGCCAGAGACTCGCGTCATCTGCGAACGATTCGCGAATCGCGGTCCCGATCACGCGTCTTTTCGTAGAGGAACCGCGCGCGTGATACGCCGGACGAACGACACGCGCTGACGCACTTACCCCACTCCCACACTCCGCACTCAGAAGCAGACCAGGTCCCAGATCGACAAATTGAGAGGAAGTTTTCCGCAAATCTACTCGTGAGCCCCGCCATGAGAGCGATGGTTGGCGTGGACGCTCGCATCGCTCACAGCCGGCGGCGACATCGGACACGGGCGTCGTTTCGTCTCGGTCCCTGGGTCGTCCTCGCCGTCTTGGTGTCCTTGGTAGTGCCGGGCGCTTTCGCCGCGCCGTTCGCGGACAGAACCGCACTGAAGGCCGCGGTGGACAGCTGCATCACCCTCGATCCCACCGGCGTGGCGTGTTGCAACCACGGCGCGGACTGCGGCGCCGCGGGGCCAGTCGAGATGCCGGACTGGGACGTGTCGCAGGTGACGAGCATGAGCACCTTGTTTGCCGACAAAGGGTCCTTCAACGCGGATATATCGCGATGGGACACCTCGAGCGTCACGACCATGTACCGGATGTTCCGAGGTGCCAGGGCGTTCAACCAGGATATCGGTGCATGGGATACCTCGCGCGTCACGACCATGCACCAGATGTTCTACGACACCGACGCCTTCAACCAGGATATCGGTACATGGGACACCTCGAGCGTCACGACCATGTACCAGATGTTCTATGACGCCAGGGCGTTCAACCAGGATATCGGTACATGGGATACCTCGAGCGTCACGACCATGTACGCGACGTTCTGGGAGGCCTTCGCGTTCAACCAGCACCTATCGAGATGGGACGTCAGCTCGGTCACGGACATGAGGTACATGTTCTACGACGCCAACGCATTCAACACCATGCCGGTTGGCTGGGACACATCCAAAGTCACGGGCTCTACTGGTATGTTCAACGCTGCAGATGCATGGTATGCGAGGTTCACGGGCGGCAACGACAACACCCTCCCCGGCAGCGGGTAGACGCGCAAGGACAACGCGTGCGATGCGTCCCTTGCGCCCGTCAACGGCGCCGTCGGGACCTGCACCGACACCCTCGTGAGCGGCGCGTCCTGCGTCCCGGAGTGCAACACCGGGTTCGTGCTGGAGGGCGTGACGTCGTGCACCGACCGGGTGCTGACAGAAGTGGCTGTTTGTACCCTGGACGTCACCACCAGGGCCGAGCTCAAGGTGGCGGTGGACGCGTGCGTCGGCGATCGGCTGTGCGAGATGACCATGCCCTACTGGGACGTCTCGCGCGTGACGGACATGAGCTTCCTGTTCCAAGGCGTGTCACAATTCAACGTGGACATCAGCCAGTGGGAGATGTCGCAGGTGACAACCGCGGCGGGTATGTTTGAGGGCGCCGCCGGCTTCTACAGGGACCTCTCGGGTTGGACCTTCGCCGAGAACGCGAACACGACGGGCATGTTCACGGGCGCCGACACCTGGCTCGCCGTAAAGTCGCGCACGGATGGGTTTGATTCAACGGCCGGTCCACCGGGCGCATGGGTCTTCAACAAGTGCCTGGAGAACGAACGCGTCGAGAACGGACTGTGCGCGCCCTGCTCCGGCGGAGGGACCAACGCCGCGGGAGATGATCCCGCACTCGGTGTCGACACGGTATGCGCGTTTCCCGACCTTGCTGCGCTGAAGGCCGCGGTGGACAACTGCATCGCCGTCGATCCCACCGGCGTGGCGTGCTGCAGTCACGGCGCGGACTGCGGCGCCGCGGGGCCGGTCGAGATGCCGGACTGGGACGTGTCGCTGGTGACGAGCATGAGCGAGCTGTTCAATGGCAAGGGGCAGTTCAACGCGGATATATCGCGGTGGAACACCTCGAGCGTCACGAACATGTACCGGATGTTCCGTGACGCCAGGGCGTTCGATCAAGATATCGGTACATGGGACACCTCGAGCGTCACGACCATGAAGGAGATGTTCCAAGACACCTTTGCCTTCAACGCGGACATATCGCGATGGGACACTTCGAGCGTCACGACCATGCGGGACATGTTCATAAACGCAAAAGCGTTCAACCAGCACCTATCGAGATGGGACGTCAGCTCGGTCACGGACATGCAAGGGATGTTTGCATACACATTAGCTTTCAACACGATGCCGGTGGGCTGGGACACATCCAAAGTAACGAATACCCATGCCTTCTTCCTGAGTGCAACCGCATGGAAAGCGAGGTTCACGGGAGGCAACGACAACACCCTCCCCAGCGGGTGGACGCGCATCGACAACGCGTGCGACGCGTCCTATCCGCCCGTCAACGGCGCCGTCGGCAACTGCACCGACACCCTCGTGAGCGGCACGTCCTGCGTCCCCACGTGTGGCCCCTACTACGTACTGGAGGGCGTGACATCGTGCACCGACCGTGTGCTGACTGAGGCTGTGTGTACCCTGGACTTCACCACCAGGGCCGAGCTCAAGGCAGTGGTGGACGTGTGCGTCGGCGATCGGTTCTGCGAGGGCACCATGCCCCTCTGGGACGTCTCGCGTGTGACGGACATGAGCTTCCTGTTCCAGGGCAAGACACAATTCAACGTGAACATCAGCCAGTGGGAGATGTCGCAGGTGAAGGACGCGCGAGGCATGTTCCACGGCGCTGCCCGCTTCGACCAAGACATCGGCCAGTGGGAGATGTCGCAGGTGACAACCGCAGCGGGTATGTTTGAGGGCGCCTCCAGCTTCTACCGGAACATTTCGGGTTGGACCTTCGCCGACAACGCCGACACGACGGGGATGTTCACGGGCGCAGACACCTGGCTCGCGTTCTCCACTCGCGGCGACGGGCTCGACACGGCGGATGGACCGCCCGGTGATTGGGTCTTGACCCGGTGCCTGGAGAACGAACGCGTCGATAACGGACTGTGCGCGCCCTGCACACACGGCGGGACCAACGCCGCCGGAGATGATCCCGCAGCCGGCGACACCGGGTGCGCGTTTCCCGACAGCGCCGCGCTGAAGGCCGCGGTGGACAACTGCATCGCCGTCGATTCCACCGGCGTGGCGTGTTGCAGTCACGGCGCAGACTGCGGCGCCGCGGGGCCGGTCGAGATGGCCGATTGGGACGTGTCGCTGGTGACGAGCATGAGCGAGCTGTTCTACAAAAAAGTGTCCTTCAACGCGGATATATCGCGATGGGACACCTCGAGCGTCACGACCATGCACAGCATGTTCAACGGAGCCGATGCGTTCAACAAAGATATCGGTACATGGGACACCTCGAGCGTCACAACCATGAAGTACATGTTCTACCGGGCCTTCGCTTTCAATCAGCACCTATCGAGATGGGACGTCAGTTCGGTCACGACCATATTGCAGATGTTCTACGACGCCAACGCATTCAACACCATGCCGGTGGGCTGGGACACATCCAAAGTCACGGACTCTCGTGGAATATTTTATTCTGCAGACGCATGGAAGGCCAGGTTTACGGGCGGCGGTGACGACACCCTCCCCGATCGCGGGTGGACGCGCATCGACAACGCGTGCGACGCGTCGCTTCCGCCCGTCAACGGCGACGTCGGCAACTGCACCAACACCCTCATGAGCGGTGAGGTATGCTTCCCCGAGTGCCACGCCGGGTACGTGCTTCAGGGCGTGACGTTGTGTGCCGACCGTGTACTGACACAGGAGGCTACGTGCGAGTGGCAGTTTACCGATCGCGCCGAGCTGAAGGCCACCGTGGACGCGTGCTTGGATGCTGTGCCGTCTGGGGACAGGTGCTGCTCCTCGGACAGGCTGTGCTGGCATCCCGACCCGGCGATGAGGCGGTGCGGCGCCGTTGGATGCGTGGACATGCCTGATTGGGACGTGTCGCAGGTGACAGAAGCGCACGAGCTGTTCGCCGGCAGATCGAGCTTCTACCAGGACATCAGGGGATGGACCTTCGCCGACAACGCGAACACGACGGGCATGTTCACGGGCGCAGACACCTGGCTCTTGCGTGCCTCGCGAGACGACACAGTGAACACGAAGGACGGGCCGCCGGGCGCTTGGGTCCTCAACCCGTGCCTGGAGAACGAACGCGTCGAGAACGGACTGTGCGCGCCCTGCTCCGGCGGCGGGACCAGAGCCGCGGGAGATGATCCCGCACTCGGTGTCGACACGGTATGCACGTTTCCCGACCGTGCTGCGCTGAAGGCCGCGGTGGACAACTGCCTCGCCGTCGATTCCACCGGCGTGGCGTGTTGCAATCACGGCGCGGACTGCGGCGCCGCGGGGAATACCGAGATGCCGGACTGGGACGTGTCGCTGGTGACGGACATGAGCGAGCTGTTCTACAACAAAGCATCCTTCAACGCGGATATATCGCGATGGGACACCTCGAGCGTCACGACCATGCACACGATGTTCCGAGGTGCCGGGGCGTTCAACCAGGATATCGGTGCATGGGATACCTCGAGCGTCACAACCATGCGGGATATGTTCGTGTATGCCTTCGCGTTCAATCAGCATCTATCGAGGTGGGACGTCAGCTCGGTCACGACCATGAGGCAGATGTTCTACGACGCCAACGCATTCAACACCATGCCGGTGGGCTGGGACACATCCAAAGTCACCGATTCTACTCATATGTTTTATTCTGCAGCCGCATGGAAGGCGAGGTTTACGGGCGGCGGTGACCACACCCTCCCCGGCAGCGAGTGGACGCGCAAGGATAACGCGTGCGACGCGTCCCTGCCGCCCGTCAACGGCGACGTCGGCACCTGCACCGACACCCTCGTGAGCGGCACGTCCTGCGTCCCGGAGTGCAACGCCGGGTACGTGCTGAAGGGCGTGACGTCGTGCACCGACCGGGTGCTGACAGAAGTGGCCATGTGCGTTTGGCGGTTTACCGACGGCGCCGAGCTCAAGGCCACCGTGGACGCGTGCTTGGATGCTGTGCCGTCTGGGGAGTTGTGCTGCTCCTCGGACAGGCTGTGCTGGCACCCCGACCCGGCGATGAGGCGGTGCGGCGCCGTTGGATGCGTGGACATGGCTGATTGGGACGTGTCGCAGGTTGCGGATGCGCACGAGCTGTTCGCCGGCAGATCGAGCTTCTACCAGGACATCAGGGGATGGACATTCCCACAAGACGCCGACACGACGGGCATGTTCGCGGGTGCAGACATGTGGCTGTCTCACCTTTCTCGCGGTGATGAGGTAAACGCCACGGACGGGCCGCCGAGCCAGTGGACCAGCGATCCGTGCCTTGAGAACGAGCGCGTCGAGTCCAAGTGGTGCGTCGCGTGCTGGATCGGCTGGACAAGGGCGGCCGGAGACGATCCTGCCGGTTTGAACACCGCGTGCTCGCTCCCGTTTCCGTCTGAAGGGCCGCACGTCTACCTCGCCACCTCCGACGCGTCCACCTGCGCCGTCTCGACCTCGGCGGAGATGAAGTGTTGGGGCTGGAATGACAAAGGGCAGCTCGGACGTGGTGATACCGAGAATCAAGGGAACAATGCCGACGAGATGGGCGACAACTTGCCCATTCTTGATTTTGGAGGGTCGTCGCTCGCTGTCAAGGTCAAAACTGTCTGTGCTGGCACGCAGCACAAATGTGCACTGCTGAATGATGGCAGCGTTAAGTGCTGGGGCAGGAATGACTATGGGCAGCTCGGCTACGGTGACAACCAGAATCGCGGGGACGGCGCCGGTGAGATGGGCGACGACTTACCCTCCGTTGATTTGGGGTCTGGTCGGTCGGCGAAGTTCATCGCCGCCGGTGGCGACCACACGTGTGCGATCCTGGATGATGGCAGCGTTAAGTGCTGGGGCAGGAATGACTATGGGCAGCTCGGCTACGGTGACAACCAGAATCGCGGGGACGGCGCCGGTGAGATGGGCGACACCTTAGCCGCGATTGACTTGGCGTCTGGTCGGTCGGCGAAGTTCATCGCCGCCGGTGGCGACCACACGTGTGCGATCCTGGACGGTGGTAGCGTTAAGTGCTGGGGCAGGAATGACTATGGGCAGCTCGGCATCGGCGACACCCAGCATCGCGGGGACGGTGCCGGTGAGATGGGCGACACCTTACCCGTGGTCGACTTAGAGTTCGGTCGGTCGGCGAAGTTCATCGCCGCCGGTGGCTACCACACGTGCGCGCTACTGTACGACGGTAGCGTGAAGTGCTGGGGCAGGAATGAGAACGGGCAGCTCGGGCTTGGTGAACCCACCGACCAGAATCGCGGGGACGGCGCCGGTGAGATGGGCGACGACTTACCCTCCGTTGATTTGGGGTCTGAACGGTCAGCCAAGTCCATCGCCGCCGGTGGCTACCACACGTGCGCGCTACTGTATGACGGTAGCGTGAAGTGCTGGGGCGGAAATAACTATGGGCAGCTCGGCATCGGTAACAAATTTATTGGCTACGGGAAAAGCGCGGACTATATGGGCGACGGCTTACCCGCGATTGACTTGGGGTCTGGTCGGTCGGCGAAGTCCATCGCCGCCGGTGGCTACCACACGTGTGCGCAACTGGACGACGGCAGCGTTAAGTGCTGGGGCGGAAATAACTATGGGCAGCTCGGGCTCGGCAACACCCAGAATCGCGGGGACGCTCCTCACGAGATGGGCGACAACTTGACCGCCGTTGACCTCGGCAGATTCGATGTCGCCGAGCCGTGGCCCTTCGTGCCGTACCCGTGCGCGAAGATGAAAAAGTACGGGTTCAACATCGATCCGAACCGATGCGCGGCGAGGGACTACAGGCCGCACTGCCCGAGGCCCATGCCCGTGAAGACGGGCGCTCTTGATTGGCCGAGTGGCGGGGTGGACGTCAAAGGGTACAGCCTGCTCAAAGATCAAGACGGCTGGGTCCTGATCGCGGCGTACGATCACCAAGCGGGCACCAACCCAGATTTGGTGCCGGGTGTCATTCCGGAGTCGCCCACGAAGGGCTTCTCTCACGTCTGGCCTGGCACGGACCTTGGACTGACCGCCTCGGACATCGCCGAGGTTCGGTTCTATTGCCACACCAGGAATCACGACCGAGTGATACACTTCTCGGTGAACAACGACTGGATCAAGACGGCCATCTTAACTGGAAGCGGTTCGGGTAACGATGTATCGTACTGGAACTCGGGAACTACGAAGCTCGAGGGGCACACGGGCATCCTCCCAGATGCTACCGACAACGTCCACTTTGGCACCTTACTTATCGGTGAATTTCCCTTCATCGGGAGCAGTTATCATTGGTCCATAAGGGGCGGAGGAAGTAGGTGGGAATGCGACGAGCTTGCATCTCCCGCTAATGTCGACACCTTGCATCAGATTTGGATCAAGCTGGCGCGATAGCTCGAGTGAGAGCGATGGATGTACAAACGCGAAGTCGATTAAAAATCGTTTTACACCCTCCGAGTCCACCGACCCCTCTCTATGCGCATCCCCTCTCTCTCGCATACCCTCTTCGCTCCTCACTTTCTCTTGGCCTCGCCAACCGGATCCTCTGCTGTGTCGTCGTCTGCACTCGGCAGGTCGTGAGGTGGTGCGACTCCCGCTGCGGCGGCGACCATATCGTCTCCATCCCAGTATCCAGCCGCCGTCCTGTCGCCGTTCCGCGCGACAGTCCCCGCGTCAATCGGCCTCGCCTCGGGCGGCGCCGAAGGGTACTGCTCGAGAAGCTCCGACGTGAGCGCGGCGTCAATCGTCGGCACTCCCGAGCACGGCATCCGCGGCATCGTCGTCGCTGGTGCCGGCCACGGTTTTCGTGCGTCCCCGGCGTCCGATGCCTCCTGCGCCGCGTCAGCTTCGCCGCCTTCGCCGGCGGGTGTCTCAGGGACGGGAGTGTCTGGCTCCGGCGGCGGCGGGGGGGTAATTTCGTTTGGAGCCTTGTCGCCCTTCTTGCCCCCCTTGTCACCCTTCTTCGGAGTCGCCGCCGGCTCCGGACCTGGCTCGGCATCTTCGTTTTGGCCGGGTTCAGACTGAGGCGCAGGTTCAGGCTCGAACCACCACGGGGCATCCTCCGGGGGCTCAAAGCGGCTTGAACACGGCTCTGGGGAAAAGTCCATCGTCATGAACAGCGCTTCAAAACCTCGCCATGTCAGCATCCGCTCAACCGCGGGCATCGTCGGCGCCGGATCGTCCGCCTCCCTCGTGGCGGCGTCAGATTTCCCAGCTTTGCTTGCATCCGCGACGCGTTTTTCGGACACCGACTCCGGGGTTTCATCCGGATGTCTCGCCATCCACTCGTCAAGCGAAGACTGGAATTTCGCCCGAGCCGCAGCCGATTCCTCCGTGAGGGCACAGCAGGATAAGACCCGCTCCTCGGTTGGGTAGACTCCGCCTGTGGCGAGAGAAAGTTCCCCCGTCGCGGTCTTTGCGGTGGGAACCTTCCTGTTTCCCGGTTGATCCTCTACGTCCGGCCCGAGTGCCCGCCAGTACTGGCGGAGCGGGCAGTCAAAGTCAGAAGCCGAATCCTTCGCGGCGGCGGATCTCTCCCGGCGCGCTGAAGCGAGCATCGATCTGTCCCAGTCTTTCTGGAACGCCAAACTGGCGGTATCCGCGAGGAGTTGACCCGTCACCGAGGTTTCGACGGCTCGCAGGCGTCCATCCGGCGCTGTCCACGCCGATTGCGTCACGCGTCCCTCACCCGAATCATTCAGGAGCAGCCACAGATGGTACGGATGCCCGAAACGCACTCGCTCAGCCTCGAGCCTGAGCTCGTAGCCGTCGAGATAGCCATGATCGAGCACCCAGTGTTGCTCGCTCCGATCTCCGACCCAGTCGCCGGACATTGGCTCGACGTCGACCCGGTCCCAAACGTCTGCGCCGAAAAAATCGAAATCAACAATCGCCGATGCAGTGCCAACCGCGATGGCTTCAAAAAGCTCATTTGGAGCGACTGTCTCGAGGTCGGCAGGATCGTCGGACGCTCTTCGTTTCTTTGCGCGTTTAAGATTTCGCTCTTCGATGAGCTTGACGGCATCGGTCCGCGCGCCGTTGACACGAAGGTTGCGAAAGCACCGCCACGGAATCTCTCCGTTTGCGGCTTGCTCGCAGGCATCGCGAAGAATGTCGCGCTGCGCTTCATCGGAGAGGTCCAGGGAGTAACGCATGGACATCGGACGCATCACGAGTGGGTCATCCTCAGGCTCGGGCTCGGGCTCGGGCTCGGGTTCTGGCTCGGGCTCGGAATCGGCATCTGAGTCATCGTCTTCCTCTTCATCCTCCTCCGCGCCCGCCGCGTCGTCTTCAGCAGGTGGCTCTCCCTCGGCGGGATCGGCACCCTCCTCCGCGGTTTCTGGATTTTCCGCAGGCGCATCGTCATGTGCGGTATCGTTTTGCACCTCGTCGGCGACATCGGTCGCGACTGCGGGTACGCCGTTGACCTCGGCGGCGGCTTCCTCGACGGCGGCCTTCTCCAGCGCTTCAAACTCCTCGAGCTCAGCGTCGGCGCTTCCCTCCACCTCCCCTGAAGCCTCCACCGCGCTAGCGTCAGGACCTGACTCTGGCTGCGGTTCGGGCTCTGGTTCTGGGTCGGGTTCCAGTTCGGGCTCTTCCGGTGCCTCCGGCACACAAATGGACAGGGAAGAAGGAGCCTTTGGCCAGACACCGAGCCTGGCGCAGACCCTTGCTTGCTCTGCACCACCAAGCTGGGCCACGACTCGCCACCACTCTCCCTCGTCGATGTCGACACACACGCCGTACATCGCCACAGCCGCCTCGCACCTTGATTCAGCGCAGTCGATGCGACTGATCATGACCGCGGCGTCGGCGCACGTCGTCGTTCGATTGGCGATGACCGCCCTCAAATCGCACATTGCGTCCCCGCCGCCGATACCTCCTCTGCCGACGTAACCGGCCCGATTTCCCCGACCGATCTCGCCCGCGAGCTCGTCACGAAGCTGTTCGACTTCGTCTGAAGTCAGTCGCGCGTCGCCGTCGATGTATTCGTTTGTCTTTGGATGACGGTACGACTTTTTGCTCGCGACGTAATCGAACCGAAGGATGCCCGATTTGGGAACGTCCCGCGCGGGCTTGATCCAGGGACCCGATGAGCCCGGAAGCTCCGGCATGGCGCACGCCACAGCCACGGGCACGTCGTCGAAGGCTATATTTCGCCAGTTCGTGAACGACGACGTCTCCGCTCCATCGCCCCCGTCGTCATTGCCCCGAGCTTTCAAGCAAACCTCCGCGAGTTTTACGACTATCGCGCGGTGTGCGGCGATTCCCAAGTCGAGCGCGTAGTGCCCGGTTGGATTCTTATCACTGAACGGTCCGGAGTGATGTGCGCCCGCAGTTCCGACGCGGCGCATGAACCCGATCTGTTCGGACTGCGTGAGGCCCCGCAGCAGGCGACGGACATCGTCTCCGGGAGAGTCAAACGGAATTCGCGGGAGCATAGCCGCGAGCGCCTCGACTCGCTCAGCGCCGCTCTCCATCTCCCAGAGCAGTGCTTCCGCGTCGGCGGGTCGCAGGAAAAAGTTGCGACACACCACGTCCCGAATTATTTGAAGGCATTCCTGCGGAGAGGCTAGCGGGTGAGCGATCCGCCCGCGAAGGCCCTCGAAGTCATCGGCGGAGACGAGCTGAGACCCCGCGGGTGCGCCCTCGTGTGTGACATAGTCCATCTCGAGAATGCCGTGCGCGGGCATGTGATGAGGCCAGCCGATGGCGAGAGGATCCTCCCTCATACATTCGCCCTGGTACACCACGTTGACGATGCGCTGCCGCCTGTTGCTCCGCGTGGATTGCGAAGATGCCGCGGCGTCGGCGTCTCTTTCCATCGTCCAAAGCTTGGTCGCCACGTCGAGGTCGATGGGATTGGCGAGGTCGAGCCGGTAGCGCCCATCCGGCCGCTCGGGATCAAATGCGCCGTAGCCGCTCTCGGCGAATTTGCTCTCGAGAATCAGCTCCGCCGCGTCCGCACCGCTCTTGGCTTTCTTACCGCCTTCCTTCTTCCCCTTCTTGGACTTTTTCCCGGCGGCGGCAACCGCCGCTTTGTTTTCGCCGTCGCGTCGCTTCAGCCCCGCGACGAGTCTGGAATCGAGCGACTCGAGCCTGACCCCGCTGAGGGTGACTGTTTCAACCGAATTATGATCCGTGCTCTCCCCGGCTGCATTCTCATCCGATGCCGAAACCTCGCCGTCTACCCGTCGCGCGAGCGATAGGAGCCTTTGGCCGATCTCGGCACCCATGGGGTTGTTGTCGAGGTACACGTGTCGCAGGGGATGCACGTTCGGTCCCTCCAGAGCTTTCGCGATCGAATCAGCACCCACCGGTCCGATACGGGTGGAGCTCAGGTCGATGTCCTCGATGGATCCGTTTTTGGCAATCATATCCGCGACGCGAGAAGCTCCGACGTCGCCAATGCCGTTTGCAGCCAGGGATAGGTACGACAGACTGCGGCTCAGGGAAAGGGCGTTCGAGATCTCACTCGCGCACTCGGCGTTGAAACTGTTGCCGCTCAAGTCAAGGTAGGCGCACGTGTGATTCTCCTCGACAAAGGCATGCAAAGCCCTCGACGTCTGCAGACCGAGTTTGTTGTTGGACAGGTCCAAGACGCGGACGCTGCTGTTGCGAGCCATGTGATGCAGAAGCATCGCGCCTTCTGCGTCTGAAAGGTTGCAGTTTGCGAGGCGCATCTCCACGATGCTGGGATGAGCTAGATGGGAGGGATCGATCAACCGGCCGATAGCCGCGATCCCGTCGCGACCGGGTCCAGGATTGGTCGACAGGTTCAACATCTTCACGTGTGCATTCTCCGACAGGCCGTGCGCCACCGCCCTGAAACCCTCCGGTCCGAGCTTGTTGTCCCTCAGGTCGAGGCTAATCACGGAGGTACACATCTGCATCGCCAACGAAATCGCAGCGACGCCA
>Ga0257106_1000590_pt1 | contig 20795 bp, 12 predicted proteins | sample LP_taG_3_FD_190177 | JGI IMG/M metagenome (GOLD analysis project Ga0257106, IMG submission 190177) | Marine microbial communities from Northeast Subartic Pacific Ocean, Canada - LP_J_2011_P26_10m | ecosystem: Environmental > Aquatic > Marine > Oceanic | place: Canada: Northeast Subartic Pacific...
TGGTGCATCAATATGTGAGCACGGTCGTCAGCGCTACAGATGCAAGGAGTGCGGCGGGAAGGGAATATGCGAGCACGGTCGTCGGCGCACTCAGTGCAAGGAGTGCGGTGGGGGATCAATCTGCGAGCACGGTCGTCGGCGCTGTGAGTGCAAGGAGTGCGGTGGTGCATAGTAGCTCGTCGTGATTTAAAAAATCCAGCGCAAGTTCTCGTCAGTACCTCCTCGCGCCGCCCATCTCGAACAGCACCGTACCCTTCTTCCCCTTCCTTCGCCGCCCCTCCTCGGCGACCACGTCCACGATCGGCTCGACCGACCTCGCCGCCGCGCCCCACACCCCCGAGCCGCCCCCGTCGCTCACCCTCGGCTCCGCCGGCGCCGCCGGCGCTGAAGCCGCTCCCAGCGCAGGCCCGAACGCGTCGCTGTCCACATCCGGCAGCAGCGACGGCGCGTCCAGCCCCGACGCGAACCCCCACCTCGCCACCCTGCTGAACGACGCACCCCTCGGTCCCTCCGCTTTCTCCGCAGCTTCCCGCGCCGCCGCCATCTCGGCGGCGGCGACGGCTTCCTCGACTTCGGCGAATCCACGCGCCATAGCCAGCGCCTCTTCAGGGGTCAGACCGTTCATTCCACCGTTCATTCCACCGTCACCGGGTCCACCGGTTGAGGATCCATCGCCGTTGGATCGGCCGCGGACGTCCGGCATGGCGCCGCGCTTATCCGCGGAGAAGACGCGCGCGGCGCGTCGTTCGCGAGCCTCCGCGGCGACGGCGGCTGCCTCCGCCTTTCGTTCCGCGTTGGCCCTCCGTTTACGGAACGTCTCCCGCCGACGAAGCTCCTCGCCGTGTTCCTTGAGCACCGCGTGTGGAACCAGCGCGGCCATGTCGAGCTCCGCGATGGCGTACTGCGTGGTCAGGGGTAGGTGCCGGAGGTGCGCGGCGCGCCGCCGCGTGTCCTCATCCTGCGTGTGCCGCTCGAGTTCGACGATTGGCGCCTCGAGGGTCAGCGGGAGGGAGTCGTACCCGCCGTGGTGCGCGAGGAGTACGCGGACGCACGCGCTGTGCAGCACCACCGGCTGGCCATCCTCCGCCTGGTAGAAGTAGTACACCTCGGTGCGGGTCTGACCGGTGACGGTGGTGCCGCCGATCGAGCCGCCCTTCTCCGGCGCCGCCAATTGAATTGCGGCTCCGACTGAAGTCGACGCCGACGGGTCCATGTCTTCTAGAACGTCTTCTAGAACGTCCATGTCCGCCGCCGCGGCCGCTCCCACCTCGTCCGCGCCGTCATCGTGTGACTCCTTTCCGACTTCCGATTCATCTCCCTCGGATTCGGATTCGGACTCGTCGCTGTCCTCGTCGGTGAACGCGCTCGCCGCCTCCACCGCTTTGCCCATGAGAAACGCGACGGAGTGATCGTGCCAATCAGCCGCCGTCATCCCGGGCGGCCGCCGTTGCGACTGGCCCTGGCCCTGTGTCACCGGAAGCGCGGGGAACGCGGTGTTCATCGAGCGCGTCTCCGCGGCGGCGCGTGCAGCCTGCGCGGCGGCGGCGGCGGCGGCGTCCTTGCGGCTGGGCCCCCGCGACGGAGGCGGTAGGTTAAGCGCCCGCGCTCTCTTCTCCGCCCACGACTCCAGCCGCGATTGCATGACGTCGCAGGCGAGCAGCGCGTACGGCAGCTCCTGCGTCGCCTCGGCGCCGCCTTCCGCGGCCATCACCGCGACTCTCTGCTCCAGCGCGCCGCTCTCCTCCTCGCCCAACAGCGCTTCATCCGCGGTGAGGGTATACTTTGCGAACAAATCGCAGGCGCCGCCGTCGGATTCGTGCGAGCTTCGCGGCCAGTCAACGCCACGCGTTGATCGATCCACGCACGCCGGATTCGACCGGTTCTCGATGGCGCGCACGGGCGTGGGCACCGCGCTGTCCCTGTGCCGGCTCAGCAGCGTCAGACGTGCGACGCTTCGGTTCTCTTTACGTCGGTCTTCGTCGCTTTGGTTTTGGTCATCAATCTTTTGGCTTTCGCGATTGGCGACGACGTCTTTCCCATCCATCGGGTCGATGGGCCGCCTTCGCACGGTCCGCAGGTCCGCCAGCCTCAGCGGCGTGAAACACATCGGGCACTTGGCCGGTTCACCTTCCTTCCTATCGCTCACCGTGTGCCGCGCGATGCACGGGAAGCAAAACGCGTGACCGCACAGCGTCACCTGCCCGCACGTCATCGGCTCGTCCAGGCACACCTGTTGGGTAAAAAAAACACACCGTCAATCTAATTGCCCATACGAGAATTGAAAATAAAATGGACTCACCGGGCACGAGAGCGGATCGGCGGATGCCATCTCCACGAGTACTACGTCGTCCCAGTCGACCATGTGGTCCGGGTCCGTCGCCGCGCCGCGCAGGTCCGCCCAGTCCGCGACCAGGAACCGAAAGTTGGCCTGGAGGAAGAGCTCTTTGCGGTAGACGCTTCGTCGCTGACCGCGGGAGGGATGATGGTGGTGTCGCGTGTTCGCGCGGGACCCGGCGCCTCGGCCCCCGTGGCCTCCGCGCCCGGCGCCGCCGCCGCGGGCGCGTTCGGTGTTGGCGCCGATGAGATTCTCGCGGTGCGGGGAGGTGAAGTTGAGGAGGAAATCCGCTCGCACGCCGCGGCGGCCGGGGCCCGAGGACGACGTGGGGGACCCGCTGAAGGCGAGATCTCCGGTCGGCTTCGGGGAGGACCCGCTCGTGGCGTCGGTCCGACTCGGTCCGCCCTTCGTCCTCGGAACCGCGCGCGGACCCTGGCCTTTCCCGCGGCGCCCGCCGGACCCGCGTCCAGCCTCGGATCCTTCCTCGGTGTCCTTCTCCCCGCGCGAATCCTCGCGTCGCTGCCGCGAGTCCGACGCGGCGCGGGTCCGTCCGTGGCTTCCTTTGCCACCTTTTTTTCCAGCTCCCGCCCGGCCGCTGTGATTCGCGGGCGCCTGACTCGCGGCCGGCGGCGGGGGCCTGAACTCCGTGGCGTTGAGGTTCAGCTTGCCCATCCCCTTGTCGGGGGCGGACGACCGATCGTTACCTCCGGCCATCCTCCCTCCCGGTGCCGTCCACGGAAGTGCCACCCAAAGCGCGTCGTTCAAAAGGATATCGCTGACGCGACTCGAGCTCAAGATTCCAGTCTGCCAGTCGACTCACCCGAGCTGTCGAAAAGAAGTTCTCACACCGATGGACGATGCAGCCGCCGAGAGTTAAGAGTTAAGAGTACAATATTACTTGGCCATTTCAAACGATGGTGCAAATAGATAAACTGAACAAGAGCCGCAGGCTCGTCCCGCCGCGCGGTGTCCCTCCACACATAAGTGTCATCCTCCTCCTCCGTCTCACTTGATGAGATCCGACTGGTCCGCCTGCATCTTGTCGATGCGGCTGAGCGCGTCCTGGATCTCCTTCTTGGTCTCCTCGATGTTGGCGATGTCCGTCTGCATCGACGCCCCCGACGGCTTCAGCGTCTTGACGATGCGATCGTCGTCCGCCGCCTCCGACACGAAATCGTCCATCCCGGTCCCGCCGCCCCCGTTCTTCTTCGTATCGCCGTTCTTCACGTTCACGTTCCCGACGCCGTTCTCGAGATCCGCCTGGGCCCGCTCGAGGCTCGCCTGCTGCGCCAAAAGCCTTCGCTCCATCTCCGCCATCTGCTCCGCGACGGCGACCATCTCGGACTTGATGTCATCCATGCGACGCCTCAGCTCGGCGGGGTCCTTCGCGTCCAGCGCCGCGTCGATCTCATCCTCGTCCATACTGTCAAACGACCCAGAGCCCGAGCCGGAGCCCGAGCCCGAGCCGCCGGCGCCCTTCGCCTGCTTCATGGACTCCGAGAGCATCTCCTTCTTGGACGCGCTCGTGACCTCCTCCCGCGACTTGGTGCGCTCGGGCTTGAGTATGTCGAGCACGGTGTCGAGCGCGGTGTCCGCCGCGCCGTAAGCGGCTTCGCTAGCCTTCTTGCCGAAGATGCTGCGCATGAACCCACGAAAGGCGTCTGGTTTTTCATCCTTGACGCCGGCGTCGTCGAGCTCTTGCTGAATCTCCGTCGCCGCCTTGATCATCGTCGTCTTCGCCTCCACCTGCGAGAACGAGAACGCGCGGAGCAAGGACTGCAGGCCGATGTTCATCTTTTCCAGCGTCCGCTGCTCCTTCTCAACCTCCTCCTTCGGCGCACCCGTCTGTCGCAGCCGCATGATCGTCGTGCTCTGCTTGGCGATGAGGTCCTGCTGCTTGCTGATGCGCTTCTCCAGGCCGAGCATCTCGGACAGCACGTTCTTCTCCTCCAGTAACTCATCCGCGGCGTCCATGTCCTCGGCGAAGTCATCCTTATCATCCTTGGAGCCGCCGAAGAAGCCGAAGATTCCGCCGCCGCGGCGCATCGAAACCGTCTTAGTCTGACTAGCCACCAGCGCCGCAACCTCGGCGGGATCGACGGAGAAGAAGCGGTGGCGCATCGCCTCCTCCGCGGACGGCCGCTCGCCGTTCGAGTCCATCATCCTCGCGTACGGGTCATCCTCCGACTCCTCGTCGTCCTCGTCGTCCTCGGAGGAACTAAAGTTGACGAGATTCTTCTTCTTGGCGAACGTCTTCTCCGCGGTGACTTGCGCGGCGGCCCACGCGTCGTCATCGTACGCCCTGGGCCGTAAGAGATTCCGCGCGAGCTCCCACCCGGCGCCGTCGCCGGCGTCCAGCACCGCCGTCTTGCTACGGCTGAGCTGCCCGCGGTTTAAGTCCCTCCACAGGAACAAGTCGTACCCGCAACGCTTCAGCGATCGGTTAAACGTAATCTGTCGAAAGACACGAATTGTCAGTCTAATTGCCCACACGAAATCACACGAAATCACAAATACAAATAGAAATACACTCACCAACCCGCTGTTGGTTCGAAGCGACGGGAGCGCGAGCTGCATCATGACCACCCCCGCGCTGTACATGTCGAAACGATCGGGTTTGTGCTGGACCCACGCGGCGCTGCCGGCGGCGAGCGCGACGGGCCCGAAGAGCTTGCGGATGTCCGGGGCGTCGTCGCTCGGGATGAGGTACTCCTCGGGGGGCGCGTATTTCGGATCCATGATTGTCTCGTCTGGGGCGAAGTTCATCCCGGTGCGGAAACACGCGCACGCGCCGAGGTCGATGATCTTAAACCTCGGTTCCTGCTCGTTGGTGAACGTATCGTCGGTGAGGACGAGGTTGTGGGGCTTGATGTCGCGGTGGACGAGGCCGGCGCGGTGCACCGACGAGAGGTTCTTGAACAGCTGTCGCATGACTGCTTGCGTCACCTCGAGTTCCACCGCGGGATCTCCCCTCGACGCTTGGTTGATGTCGAGGAGGTTCTTGGCGATGCCGGCGGGGTAGTCGGGTTGCGCCATGTACTGCGCGAGCGTGCGATCGCCCTCGAACTTCCACACCAGCCACAGGCCTTCCTTCGCGACGATCCCTTCGCTGCTGTTGAGGTACGATTCGTCGGGTGTCACGCGGAACGATCCGAGAAAGTCGGCGCAGGACCCGCGCGCGTCCCGCGTCACCCTGTCGTTCATCCACGCCTCCACCTCCTGAAGCTCGGCGGCACCCTCCACGGTGAGCTTGGGTCGTTTGAGCACCACGTCCCCGGCGCGCCGCGCTTCGATCTTGCCCTGGTAGACGACGCCGAAGGAGCCTTCGCCGATCTGTCGAGCGACCTCGACGTCTGTGCGCTTGTACTTTGCACCCATGGCGGTCACCCGGACGGCGACGCCCCTGTGCACACGCGTGAGTCCGTCGTTGCATTTCTGGGCGCTCAGGGCGGGAACCCTGGGGCCGAAGACCCGGTGCGACGGCATCAGAGTCGCGCTCATGGGTACCATCGTGCGCCGGGCGCCGACTCCTTTGACCGATCTTCAGGTCCCCTCTTAAAACTTAGACGACTCTCCTCGCTCCTTCCCGCGCATTTTCTCGCACCAACCACACACGTGGAATCGGATTTTTTCAAATATAAAAATCGGATTTCGTATGGGCCGACGGTTAGGAGACGATGCGAGAATCTTCGAATTTGCGCGAGCCAATCAAAACGAGACCGGCTCGCAGTGGTCTCGAAGCTTTCGTGTTTGGCAGTTTGGGGTTAGGGTCGTTTCGCCTGCGCTGCAAATCCACGACATAATCGATAGAAGGGCGGCCGGCGCTGCGGGGCTCTCGATAGGAGGGAGAGAAGGCACTGCCGCGCGGGTGACGATCGATGGCGAGTCAGGGTGCGAGTCAGAGCGCGGGATGGACCCACCCGTGGTCCGCCCTCGCCAGACGGTCCTCACCGGGAGCGGTCTCCACCTCGGGAAGGGGTGGGGGAGGCGGGGAAGATGAGGATAGGACGGTTAACCATGACATCGGGGCGGACGGGCGTGGACCTCGCGGCACCAGGCGACGGTGGGGATCGCGCGGGCCGCTCGGGAGACGCGTGAACGCGAGCCCAACCGCGGACGATGCCCAGCCGGAGCACGGATCGCGTGAGACCGCGTCGCTCACAACGGCGCGCCCCGCTGCAATCGGTGCCCATCATCATTCGATCGCCTCGATAACCAGTGCCGCGCACGAGCGCTGGCGCACGCACCGCGCGCGCGGGCGTCTCGCGGACACCGCGGACGCCGGTTTCCACGCCGTCACCCCGGTCGACCCGGAGACCAGCGCCGCGCGCGCCACCGCCAAGAGGCTCGCGGCGGGCGCCATGAGCACCATGGCGGTCCGCACCCTCCTCGCGCCGTTTGAGCGGATGAAGCTCGAATACATGCTCAACCGCAGCACCACGCCCCTGATACCCGCGGTCAAACTCATATTCGCGAAAGAAGGAGCGCGCGGGTTCTGGAAAGGGAACTTCGTCAACCTGCTGCGAACCACGCCGTATAAAGCCATCAACTTCGCCGCGTTCGACGCGTACAAAGGCGTAGCGGTGATGGCGTGCGGGGGCGACTCGAAGGATGTGGATAAAATACTCCTCGCCGTCGCCGGCGCCGCGGCCGGGGTCACCAGCGTCTCGTCATGTTTCCCCATGGACGTCGTGCGCACGCGGTTGCTGGTCACGGGGGGTATGAAGAAGTACGGCGGCGTGGCGGCTTGCATACGCACGCTGTACACGCGCGAAGGCATCGGCGCGTTTTACCGAGGATTTCTCCCGGCGATCATCGCCATGACCCCCAACGGAGCGGTGTACTACACCGTCTACGACCGTCTGAAAGCCCGGCGGATCAAGCAGATCGAAGCCGAACGGGAAGTCGAAGAAACGAAGGGTAAGAAGGGTTCCGGCAAACAGACAAAGGGGGGTAAGCAGACAAATACAAATACGAATAAGGATGCGTCCGGTACGCCCCGGGTTGAGCAGCACTACATGATGCTCTTCGGCGCGATCGCGGGCGCGACGGCGGAGTTTAGCACGTACCCGTTCGAGGTGGTCCGGCGGCGTATGCAGCTGCAGGGCGGGACGAGCTCCATGTCGCAGGTGTTCGGGGCTGAGGCGCTGCGTCGCATGACGATGACGCTGAACGTCATCGTGAAGAAGAAGGGTTTGGCGGGTCTTTACGTGGGCGCGGCGCCGAGCGTGATGCAGGTTCTACCGAGCGCCGCGCTCGGGTACTACTCGTACGAGATGTTCAAGCTGTTGGTGGGCGTGGACTGATGCGTCGGGCGCGGGTGACGAGTGCGATCACAAAAAGTAGCAGATTTGTATTAGAAATGTCCAACGTGAGGGTGACTCTCCGCACCCGAATAATTTGTTCTCTCAACCTCCGGGACGGCGAGGGTCGGCGGCTAAGACAGACCCGTTCGTCATCCCCAAAATATTAAACAGTCGTGTGCGATTCAGCAGTGATATATAATAATACTCGGTGTCCAGCGTCCATGCCTGGCTTCTCATGTGTGTGTGTTCTTCTTGGGCATACAGTCCGGGGCGACGCTCATCTCCCCGGGTAAAAAATAAATTACCTTCGAAGGTACCTTTGCTCACGCCGCCTTGGTCGCCTTTTTCGATTCCGGGAATTCATCCTTGTTCCTCCACGTGCTCATGGGCGCGAGGCGCTCCTTCATGAGCGCGATGAGCTCCTCGCGCGTCCGCTTGGGCTGCCCCACGTTCACGTAGTGGTCCGCCAGGTACCCGTGGTTCCGCGTGAACAACGCAAAACCCACGTGAAAAAATCCAATTCCGTTGAACACCAGCGCGTCCCGCCGCGCGTGCTCGTCCAGTTTCTGGACAAACGTCGTGGGAAACTCGCTCCAGTGGGTCATCGAGTTGGCGTGGTGCAGCGTGTGGAACCCGTCGTTGTACGATTTCTGGTTATCGGGATGGTTCAGCACCGCGTAGGTGAGACGGTAGTTGCACCGCGGGTTGACGGGGCAGACAAACGCGTGTTGCGACCAGTTGCCGAACATGAGCGCGGTTGACACGGCGACGAACGGGACGAAACAGGTCCACGTGGCGAACGCCGGGGAGCCGTACACCCACGCGCCGTACCAGGACGCGAGGGTGAGTGCGAACCCGCCTGAGCACCCCGCGAAGAGGTCCCACCGGCGTTTCTTGAACGAGTAGTACGGCAGTTCCACCCACGAACCCGCCATGAAGCGGACCCAATAGCAGACCCAGTGGAGGACGTTATCGCGCTGGTACGCCTCCGTGGCGCTGAGGTCTTTGTTCCACTGGTTATTGTCGACGTGGTGCATGACGATGTGGTGGAGCCTGTACGTGTTGCACGGGATGCCGAACATCGGCGCGTAGAGGCAGATGTTGAGCTTGTTCAGAGTCTCCCCCGCCCACGTGCCGGGCTTGAAGAGCCGTCTGTGGGTGCTGTAGTGCATCGCGAGGATGAACCGCTGCATGAAGACGGCGTTGAAGACGGCGAAGTAGCACGCGCCGAGGATGTGCGAGGGGTAGTTGAAGAGCAGCACGGCGGCGGGCCACATCGTGACCGCGATGTTGAAGAGGAGCACGGCGATCTCCATGTCTCTCTCATCGTTAAGGTTCCGTTTCAGCCAGGAGGTGACGAAGGCGGGAGGGGCGAAGACCGCCTCGTTGCGCGTGGCGGTCAGGTCGTCGAGGTAGACCTCCTTGCCCACGCATCCTGGATCGATCGGGGGGTGAGACGTGGGGAACGCGGCGGTCAGCGCCGGGGCGGGGGGGCGGGAAACGGAAGGCCGCGCGTGTGTCCTGAACGGGGGTGACTTCGTTTGAGGACGGATGAGGCGCCACGTGACCGATGAGGCGCGCGTCGCGGGTGGGGGTTTAGACGAGCGGATCGGCGTACCTTTGGCGCCGCCTCCCATCCGACCGACCATGGGAACTCCATTTTTCTCTTTTCGCGCGGGTGGGACGCACATGTTCCGTCTCCGCGCGTCTCTCGCCCGAGGACGTGACCGACGCAATGGAGCCGTCAAACGGCCCCTCTCAAAAAAGGACTTCGGCCGCCCAAAAAGGCACTGCTTCGCTGGTCACGGACCGATATGAAATTCGGAAACCGTTCCATTTTAAGACGCCGACAGAGCAAACAGTCCAAAAGGGTACCTAATTGCTGCCTAATCGAGAGCCAGAAATATCTGCCGCGATCCGATGGATTGAGCTGTCTCGGCTCGATTCCAACCAGTCAAAATTTAGTGTGTTTCTCGTGTGACATCATATCCTCACAGGCGTGCTAACTAACGCGTCTCGACCCATCGTGTCCCTCATCACACCATCTTGAAGTCCTCGTCCGAGTCATCCTCTTCCTCCTCGTCCCCATCGTCGTCGCCGTCGTCGGAATCCTCATCCGCCACGTAGTCCTCCTCGCCCTCCGGGACCTCCCCGTCCTCAGAAGCCTTCTCGTGCACATCCTCATCCTCATCCTCTTCGTCTTCATCCGCACCCTTCTTGGCGCCCATGGTGAAGGTCACCTTCGCGCCGCCGCCGCCGGTATTACCGTGATCCGCCTCGCCGTCGTACTCCGCGGGGGTGAACGATTCTGGCCGTGGTCCCAAGGTATCCGCGTTATTCCACAACCACGTCTCCATGTCCAACAGAAACCGCTGGTAGTTGGTGCGAAGCGCGAAGGACGCGGAGGTTTGCGTGGTGAGGTCCTTGCCGGGGCACGCGAGCCTCGCGATGGTCTTCCAGCGCTTCTCGTTCGTCACGAGCTCGTACCCGCCGCGGCACATGACCTCCACGAGCACCTTGTAGAGGTCCAGTTCGGAGCCGGCGAACGTGGGCGCCCGCGCAAGTCGCTCCACCCCCGTCGAGGTCATGCGCCAGTTGTCAAACTCCTCGCGCGCGGCGTACACGCCCTGGGGCCAGCCGAGCCGCTCGGCGATCTCGGTGCCGGAGTCAACCTTGAGTTGGTCCTGCGCGCTTCGCTCGTCGTCGTCGTCGTCGTTAAGATCCACGGGCTCCGCGTTGAGGTCCTCGCTGGGTTGGTATCGCTCGGGGGCGGGCTCGATTTCCCAAGGGCAGACCCACATGGGCTCCTCGCCGTCGGGGTCCGAGTCGAAGACGACCATGGTGTTCTCCCACGGGTCATCCCCGCCGCGGACGCGGTGCACGCGGCCGAGCCAGAACTCCTTGCCGTTGTCGCCCATGATGATGCCCGTCTTACCGGGGATGAGGTCACCGGGCTTGACGTCGGCGGGGTCGACGATCGGCGCGGGAGGCGCGGCGGCGGCGGGTGCGTCGGGTGCACCGTCCGCGGTAGGGGGTGCCGCGGGCGCCGCGGCGTCGACGTCCATGGGAGCGGCTCCATCCGCGGGAGGCGCTCCTTCAAGAACAGCCGGAACAACGGGAGGCGCCGGAAGAACAACCGGAACAATCGGAACCGCGCCCGGAGCGTCGGCGTCAACCGTCCCGTCGTCAAACTCCATGACGATCCTCGCGTGCTTGGACCAAGCGCGCCGCGCGGACCGGCTGTACCGCTCCCAGTCGATGATGTAATCGGCGATCTCGCCCCCCGCGAACATCGGCGCGCTGACCAACCGAGGGCCGTCGCCGTACGAAGGCGCGGGATCGTTTTTCTGCCGCCACCTGCTACCCCGGGCCACCGTCTCCACGGGCGGGTCCAACAGCTCCAGCAGCACCCAGCAGCACGGCGGGGTACCCGCGTAGTCCGCGCCGGGGGGCGGGGGGATCCCGCCGCGGTAGGCCACCGCGCGCACGACCGCGCGTTCCACCGGTCGAAGCTCCTTGAGCGGGATCCAACCTTCGGGAACCGCTCTTAAATCCAAGTATCGCTCCCGCGTGAGCTTCATACCCTTGCGCATCAGCGCGACGACGGCGCCGGGCTTGCACGTGGCGATCCCAGGGTGCGCCGCGGGCGGGGTCGCGGCTAGGAAACCCTCCCTGGTGAGCCTGTGCGGGTCGTGTTTGATCGCCGCGCACAGCGTGGCTAATAAACGGGCGGACCGAGCCACGCTCAGACGCACGGCGCAGTCCAGCGCCTCATCCGTGGTGGAGAACTCGATCGCCTCGGATGCGACGGCGGCGGCGTTGGCGACGGCAGCCTCGGCTTCCTCGTAGCTCATGAGCTCGGGAGGCGGGACGCGAAGGTCGAAATCCTCGGCGCCGCGCAATCCGGTGAACCAAGCCTCGCGGCGTTCAAGCCACTCATCCGCGAGCGCTTGGCTGGCGCGGAGCATAGCCTCGAGCGGGGGCATGACCCGGGCGACGAGGACGGAGAGCCTGTCGCCCGCGGCGTCCGCGGCGCCCACGCCCAGGTTGCCCGTGCCCAGCGTATCGGGAAGCGCTGAGAGCAGGTTAAGGCACGCGAAGAGCCACGGCGGTTTTTGCTTCCAAAACGCCGTCACGGATGAGAGCACGTAACGAACCACGGAGCACAGCGCGGTGGCCGCGGCGTCCCTCTGCTCAGCCTCGGGCACCAGCACCTCCTTGGCGTCCGTGGAGTCCGGGTCCTCGAGGTGCGCGTAGCCGTCGACGTTGATGCCGAGCTCCTTCGCCAGGGCGTCCCAGTCAAACTTTTTCTTGCCGTCGTCGGCACCCGCTCCCTGCTGGGAAGCCGCGACGTCCTCACCCAACGAAGCTCCTGCCGACTTTTTATCATGGCTCGCCGCCTTCATGAGGAGCGCGGAGAGGGACTTGAGCCTCTTCTCCTCGCCGCCACGAATGTTCCTCGGGTCGTCGTCCAGCCAGTCACGCAGCCGCTTCAAACTCGGCCCGGGTTTGTAGCACCGCCAACGAACCGGCCAATCGCCGAACTCGCCGGCGGCGGCGATGCGCTTATCCTTCGCCTTGCCGCGGAGGATGCACGCGCGGGACTTGGCCGCCACCTGCTTGGCCCTGAGCTCAGCCTTGGCCTCGTCAGCCTCCGCCTTTATAGCGGCGTCCGCGGCACGTTGCTCCGGGGTTTTGTCTTCGCCGGCGTCGAGGAGAGCGCCCGCCGTCGCCGTCGCCGCCGCCGCCTTTAGCTTCAACTCCTCCTCCTTCTCCTCGTCCGCCTCCTTCCGTCGCTCCTCGCTCTCACCCGGGGAGGGTTCCTCGAGGAACACCATGTTGGCACCCGCGGCGCCGCCGAGGACAAAGTACCGTCGCCCGTTTTCGTCCCGGGCAAGCGGCCGCGATCGAAGGTACACCGACCGGTCCGCGGCTTTACCGCACCACTCGATCAACGACTCGGCCCAGTCCGGTTTCGCCGATTGAACAACCTTCTTCTTAGCCTCTGCAGTGTCCGTTGTCTCCTCCTTGGGGGTATCGTGTGTGTCGTCGTCGTGCACAGCTGTGTCGGCACCCTCGGCACCCTTGGCGTCGGCGGCTTCGTCCCCGCCGTCGCGCGGCGGCGTCGACGGCCCAGCTTCAGCCGCGTTCACGCTCGGCTTGGCCCTCGCCTTGCTTGGCGCGAGCCGGAGCTGCCCGAGCCTGTGCGCCGCGTGCAGGTCATCGACACGATCGCGCAGGTAGCTCCCGAAGATCTCGTCATCGCACGCGACGCACGCGAGCGCGGCGCACAGCGCGACTCGTTCCGCCGGTCGGAGCGTCGCGGCGACGGCGACGCCGTCGCTGATACCTTGCCCCGAGAGCGCCTCCGCGGCTGCCGTGGCGCCCACGCGGACAGCTTCTGAGGGCCACGAGTTCCCAGCGGTGCCGTCGACGCCCTGGGTGTACATGGAGAGGGTCACGCCGACGCGTTCGGCCCAGTCGAGCATACGTAAATCGTCCGGTTCCTCCAGTTTCGACATCGACTTGGACGCGGTCGGCGCGACGAGCTTCCGCGCGCCGGACGAGGTTGGCCCGTACCCTTCCGCGACGCGGACGAGTGAGACGCACACGTCGCGGACCAGCGCGGCGTCCGACGGTCGCACAGCCCCCGTGTTTACGTCGCCTGTGTCCGAACCGGCTCCGGATGGCTCTAGAAACGCGCGGGCGAATCGCCACCACGGGCACGGCGGCAGCTGCAGGTACCCCCCGTGCGTCTGCGTCAGGTCCCACAAGGTCAAGGTCTCGTTGATCAGCGCGGGTGACGCGCCGTAGGACTCGGGGACGACGCCCTCCGCGGGTGGCGGCGGCGCGGTTCGAGGTTCGCGCGGGGGTAAATCCGCCATCGCCAGCCGAGCCTTTTCCATCTGCGACAGCGGCTTGTTGGTGTTGATGGCGATGCCCGCGGCGGTGCGCTTGGCGTTCTCCTTCTCGCGCTGCGCCGCGCGCTGCGCGGCGCGCGCGGCGTTGGACCGCGCGCGCCTCTCCGCGACCGCCTCCTCCTTCTTCGTCTTGGCGAGGATGCTCATCAGATCATTCACGACGGGCGGGCGCGCCAGCTCGCTCCCGCTCACCAACCCGCCGCTCTTCCGCAGCCCCTCGATCTGCGACGCCACGAAGGATGCGTCGTCGATGACCTGCCGCCTCGTGTACCGCAGCGGCGTCTGCTCCGCGGCGCGCTCCGCGGCGTCGCCCGCCGCTCGCATGGCGCCGCCGCCGACGCCCGCGTCCCTCGCCGCCTTCTCCGCGTCGGCCCTCGCGGCTTCACGCGCCGACACGTTCGCCGCGTGCGCGCCCCTGAACTGCGGATCCAGCAGGTCGCCCTCCACCACATCGCAGGACGCCATCACATCCAACGCGGCATCTAAAGTGATCTGGTAATCTTTCCGGAGAGCGTCTGCGACGACTCGGACGAATTCGGTGCGTCTCTGGACCCCCGCGAAGGTTCTGAGGTACGCGGGTGACGGGTTCCCGAGCCTGTACCACGCCCGCAGTGTGACGAGCCATACGGTCGGTGGGTTCGTGTAGGACACGGTCCAGTCCAGCACTTCGGAGAGTTTCAGCGGGTGCGGTGGTTTATCCAGTGGGGTCATGGCTTTGACGCCGGCGAGGACTTCGTGCGGTCGATCGTGCTCGCCTCCCGTCACCTTGCGCGCCTTGCCGAAGACGACGACGTTGGCGACGCGGGAGGATTCCAGGCCGCACATCTTACCCTCGTCGCGCTTATCCCTGATCTCGAAGTCTGCGTTTGGAGGAGACGCGGTTGGATGATCGTTGGTGAGCGATGTGGATCTTGGGCGGGAAAGCGAGATCGGGGAAAAGGCGGGACGCGACGGGGACATCATCATCCATCGATGATCGATGCGTAGGGTGGCACCACCGGGGCGGACGTACCGTCGAGGAGTCGCAGCGACAGCGTCGTTCCGGGCACATCCGGGAACCTGATCAGGTCCTTGGGAACCTCGATCTTGGGAGGCGTCGCGGTCGCGTCGCCCTGAACGTCCCCGTCCGCCTCGGCCTTGGTATGGGACGGCGGTTCGCTCTTCACAGCGCTGGGAGGCTGGGAGCCACCGTCGCCCGCGGGTTCCGACTTGACGTCCATCTCGCTCGTGGCGTGACCCACGTCCGGGCCGGGGGGTTATACCGGGCGGCGATCGGGAGCTAAACTCGATGAACCGAGCGGCCTCGTGCGCGTCGCGTGGGCGGCTGAGGGTTTTGGGGTCTGAAGGGAGGGAGGATCGGTAGATGGCACAGCTGAGACGCTTTGCGCTGAGACGCTTGAAGGGGGATTTCGGTCGGCAGTGTGGTTACCATACGGAAATAGGTCGGTTGCAAATGCCGACACGCGCTTCGCGCCAAACGATTTTCTTCGTTGTTTGCCTTTGCGATGAATGAAGGCTGGGTGCTCCGTCGCACTGCCGAACGGCGCATGGGGTTCTGGTTCTTCGGCCCGGTGACATGGAGGTTCGGCGGTGGTAAGGGACCCAGGGGGGGACGCGTCACCTTCTTCGGGGCGTTCCTCACCCTCCCGCTGATGGGCTGGAACGCATGGCAGTGGAGCCAGCTCCCGGGATCTTCATCTTCGCCGCCCGAGGCCCCTGAGCTCCATGGTAGGATCGACGACCGCGACGAGTTAGAGTAGCAGATAGCGCGGTAGTAGTTTGCGATTAGAACGATCAATCCTCCTTCTCCATCTCCGCCTCCTCCGCCTCGCGCTCCCGTCGCCGCCGCTCGCGCTCACCCTTGCGCCGCTTCCGCCGAAACTCCGCGTTTCGTTTTCCCCGCTCGCGAATCTCCTTTTCCTCCTGTTCAACCTGCTCGACCCACTTTCCACGTTTCTCCCGCTCGTTCGCCTCCCCGCCGAACCCCAGCACGTCCCCGTCGCGTGCGTACCACTTGGCGACGCTCCACACGATCCCGATTACCTGCCCGCCGCACATCCCCACACAAGCGCAATACACCAGAGTTATCGGGTACGGCTGCCAGACCCGGCCCCAATCCAGCGGGATGGGCATGGCGCCGAACCAACACCCGAGGCTGGTTCCCCAGAACGCTAGGAACCAGGAGGCATCCGCGGGCCTCCACGGCGCGTTGCATCCCATGAACAGAACCCGCTGCCACTCCCAGTAGTTCCAGTACTTCGTCCCGTCCACGCCGTCGATCCCGCCCCAGCCCAACGTGGGAAATCCGTACATGCACGCGCCGGGGACCCACCCGAATGACGCGCACATCGCGGCTAAAACCGCCGTCTCCTTGGGTTTGAGGAACAGCGACGTGTAGTTGAACATGCAGAATATCAGGCTGTACCACACGGTGCCGGCGACGAGGGCGAGAAGCGCGTTGAGGATCATGCCAAGCGGCGTCGGCCGGTGCGGTTGGTGCGGGCCTACTCGTTTGGCGGGATCTTCGTGGTCGTCTCCGTTCCAGACGCGGCGCGCTAGGATGTGGAACACGACGCACACGCCGGCGTGGATTATCGCGGCGACGCTCGTGACGACCAGGGGACGCGTGATGAGCGCGCTGTGGTTGACGCTGGGTTCCTTGGGCCCGATCTTCGGGTCGATGTGGAGTGACGCCCCCTCGGACGTCGCCCAGATCAACGCGATGCCGTAGGCGACGAGCCACCCCGCCGCCTCGCCCGATACGCGGTGATGGTACGCGTACTCGCGCCCGAGCTCGTACGGGCTGATCTCCCAATGGTTGGGTTTCGTCTCCTCGTAGAGGTGGCCCTCCATCACCTTGGGCGCACCCCATGGGTGGATGTGCGTTCCCCCCGCCATCTCACAGTGAGGATTCACGTCGTTTTCGCTGGTAAAAACAGCGCCGGTTTTTAAACATCGACCCACACGGACACACGCACGCCATGGAGGAAGGCGGCCGGGTTCAAATCGCGGAGGTTCTGCCCAAGGCCGGGCTCGTGTACAGCGAGAAGGGCCAGCTCAGCGAGACCTTGTCCAAGCCCAAGATCATGCCGCTGAAGTCGATAACCCTGGAGCGCATCGAGCAGATGGAACGCGAGGCGAGGGAGGCGGTCGAGGCGCAGGAGGCGCGGGAGAAGGAGGAGAAGACGAAGGAGAAGGAGAAGGAAGCGATGGAGCGAGGGGACACGCGGCGGCTCGAGTGATCGCCACGTCAACCCGCGCGGAACCATCACCCGCCCTCATTAGCACCCCGCATCTATAGCGACCGCCCCTCATCGTAGCACACCAGGGCCCATCATGTGAAACAAAACACACGCGTTAGTCAAGTCAGTCAAACCTCTTCGTTCGACGCTTATTACGGCTACATCACGCCACCGCCACGCTACGCCACTTCTCCAGCCGCCTCCGCGACCTCCCAGCCTTCCCATCCCTCTCCCCACTCGCCCCGCCCGCGCTCGCCGCGCGCATGAACTTAGCCCACAGCGGAGCCGCGACTTCTTTCCCGCCACCTGGCAAACCGACCGAATCGTCCCGCCCGCACCACACCGCGCACGCCAAGGACTTGGTGTACCCCACGAACCACGCGTCCCGTAAATCGTCACTCGTGCCGGCCGTCCCCGCGCGCACAGCTGTGTCGGCACCCAAGTCGGCACCCTCGGCACCATCGCGGAGGCAGGCGCTCAGTTTGTCCGCCGCGTTTTTCGCGACTGCGTTTTTTCGCGTCCCGACGTTCCGGTACAGGAGCTTACCACTCGCGTCTTTGACCTTGGTGATGAGATGCGGCTTGCTGTACACGCCGCCCGCCGCGATCGTGGCGTACGCGACGGCAATCTCCATCGGCGTGCACTGCGCACCCGCGCCCAAGGCTACGCTGGGCAGCGAAGCCGGAACCTTCGAGTCCACCCCGCACGACTCGGCGACTTTCGCCACCCGGCCGGCGCCGACCATCTGCGCCACCTTGACCGCCGGGACGTTCAAGCACTGCGCCAGGCACTCGCGCACGGTCACCACGCCGCGGTACCCTCGATCGGCTCCGCCGTTTAAAGGCGGTTTGTACGTACCCGGAGTTGTATCGTTCGGGTCGTCTTTTCCACGGTCCTCGGGCGAGAGCTCGAATGAAATTTCCTCGTCTCGCAGCAACGTCGCGGGCGTGACCAGCCCGAGTTCGAGCGCCGCGAGGTACACGAAAGGCACGAATGCGCTTCCGACGGTCCGTTTGCAACGCACCGCGCGGTTATACGCGGACGCCTTGTAGTCCCTGCTCCCGATGAGCACGCGAACGCCGCCGTTGGAAGGGTCCACCGCGACTAAAGCGCACTCGCCCTTGTCCTGCCCGTTCAGTGTGGTGAGCCCGTCCTCCAACACCAGACGCTCAGCCTTCTCCTGCAACGCCAGGTCCAGGGTCGTGTGAACCTTGAGACCTCCCGCGTTGAGCAACTCCTCGCGGCCTTCGAACAGGTCCTGGAGAACCCAGAGCGCCTCGGAGACGAAGAAAGGCGCTCGATACGGAGCCGACTGACCGCGGCTCTCACCGAAATTGCCCAGCCGAGCGCCGCCAGACCCAGACCCAGACCCGGCCCGCCCATACGTGGCATACAAAGCCTCGTCGCTTCCCTCGAGTCCCGCGCTCTTCTGCAGCGGACTCGGCGGCCTCAACTCCAGCGTCGCCGGTAAAGGCGCGGCGGCCCATTCGCGAGCCTCCTTATCGGTGAGGTACCCGTGCCCGGCCATCTGAGCCAACGCGGTTTTTCGAGCCCGCAACGCCCCGGATGGATTGGCGTAAGGACTCAGTTCATCAGGGCACGGTAACAACGCGGCGAGCAACGACGCCTCACCCACGTCCAACTGCGCCGGGGTCTTGCCAAAGTACGCCGCGGACGCAGCGCTAATTCCAAAGGCGCCGTGGCCCCAGTACGCGTTGTTGACATACGCCTCCAGCGTCTGTAAACAAAACACGACGTCAGTCTAATTGCCCACATGTGAACTAAAATAAGCTTCTTACCTGTTCCTTGCTCAGGCGCTTCTCCAACCGCAGTGAAAGAAGAATCTCGGCGAGCTTGCGCGTCACCGTCCGATCGTTGGACAGCACCATGTTCTTAATGAGCTGCTGCGTGATGGTGGACCCGCCGCCGAGCCTGCCCATGGACACCACCGCGCGGCCGAGCCCGTTGACGTCTACTCCCGCGTGCCTGAAAAATCTATGATCCTCGGTGGCGACGATGGCTCGCCACGCGGCGGGTGCCACGTGCCTTAACTTTACCGATTGCGACGACACGGTGGCCACGACGCGGCCGCACACGTCGTATATCACCGTGGGTTCGCCCGTCACGCCGTCTTTGCCGCTGTTTCCCCCCGAGGCGAGTTCGTCCCATCGTCTCCGCGCTCCGGATGCGATCATCAATTTGTAAAACCTGAAGAGGTCGAGCGCGACGCCGCTGGCGATGAGCCCCGCGCTCGCGAGGATGAACTTCGGGAAGTTGGCGATGACGTCGGCGCGGAATTGCGCTTTGGGTTCCCGCCCGTACTCGTCGTACCCCGGTCGGCGTGCTCGGGCGTCGTTTGGGGCGTCGTCGTCGTCGTCGGAGGAAACCGAAGAGGCGGTGACGCATCGCGCGCGGAAGGATCCCGTCCTCGGATGGCGCGATATCTCCAGCGCGCGTTCGCGTTCCAGACGACGGCGATGTCGACGCCGCATCGCGCGGGACGGACTCCCCGACGGTACACGCACCCGGCTCGTCGTGTCCGCCGATGCGCCACGGACGGTCCAACGTCGCGCGTCGCTCGTCGAGACGGACGAAGTCGACGCGATTGCCTCCCCGCGGGTGCCCAGCATCGCGGCCGTCATCGAGCCCGCGTTGAGATGCGGTGCGAACTCCGACGGCCTGCTCATGGCCCGCGCCCGTCTCTCGCCGTCCTCGCCGTCCTCGCCACCCGAGACGCCACCGCGCCCGCTGAGTGTGTTATGTTACCTTTTTTCACCAGGCAAAAGTACAGCTGTGTCAGTGAGTTCTCTCGTCCGGGGCTCACTTCGGCCGGCGCCGAGGCTCCTCGGCCGCATGGGAGGAACGGCTTCCAAGTTCACGCCGGCGGCGACCGGGTCACGCCGCGCCGATACTCCCTTCAGCGCCTACTCCGCCGGCGCCGCTCGCCGCAACTCATCCGGCTACGTGGTGACGCCGGCGGACTCGGGGGGTACGTGCAGAGGTCTGTTCAGGAAGAAGACCGGCGTGTCCGCTAACGACGAGCCCGCTCCCGCCCGACGCCCGACCAGGAAGCCGAGCGATCCCAACGACGCCGTCTTCTCCTCCACGCACGCGCACCCCATGGTCGCCAACCTCATCTCCGAGCTCGCGCAGTCCGGCATCCTGGACGAGCTCGACGACGTCGGGAAGCAAGTCGCCGCCGCGCGGGTCTCACCCTTCGCGACGGGCGACGACGTCACGGGACCCGACCCTTCCGCGCCCGTCAAGACCCGCGCGAGGAGCATCCTCCGACGCAACAGCTCCATCACCGTCGCGCCCGACCACGACGCCGCATCCGCTTCCAACCCCGAAGAACTCGCGCAGCGCGCGGGCCCGCGCGGCAACCCCACGCGGAAGCTCACCTGGTCATCCTTCGAGAAAGTCGCGGGTAAGTTCATTTCAATTCGTGTACGGGCAATTAGACTGATGGCGTCGTGTTTTGTTCACAGTGTACGACGTCGACGACAAATCCAGGCAGTGCTCCTTCGTGCACCCCGGCTTACCCCGGCGCAGCTCCACGGGCGGCTCCACCATCCTATCCCGCTCCACAACCACCACAACCACGCACTCCCACACCGCCTCCTTCTTCCGCGACCTCTCCGCCTACACCGCGTCGCTCTCCTCGGCGGACTCAGCCTCCGTCTCGGGGGTCGTTGTGGGCGGTATGTTTATTTTTATTCACGTACGGGCAATGTGACTGACGGCGTGTTTTGTATCAACAGGAGACGTCGGCGGAGGATTCGCGTCCGACCGCGAGTCCCACGCCGCCGCCGCTCGCATCGCGCAGCAGCTCGCGCGGCACGAGCTCGTCTCCGGCGGCACCGCCTCGTTGGACTGCGCGGCACGGTGCGGCAAGATGCTGCGGCGAAAGGTGGACTTTAAACTTTCTTTTTATTTTCATACGCGCAACGTGACTGAACGCGTGTTTAACACTTAACTCTCACAGGTGACG
>Ga0257106_1000592_pt1 | contig 20781 bp, 9 predicted proteins | sample LP_taG_3_FD_190177 | JGI IMG/M metagenome (GOLD analysis project Ga0257106, IMG submission 190177) | Marine microbial communities from Northeast Subartic Pacific Ocean, Canada - LP_J_2011_P26_10m | ecosystem: Environmental > Aquatic > Marine > Oceanic | place: Canada: Northeast Subartic Pacific...
GTCGAGGCGACGGAGACCCCGCGAGTCGTTCGCGGGGGTGAGCCGCCCGCTCGCGACGGCATCCGCGGCGGTCGCCATCGCGGTCGGCGCGAGGCTACTCTTCGGCGCGCCGCAGGACGCCGTCGCGGGCGTGGACCCGACGATCGTGGTCAACGGCGTCCGCGCGGATTGGCTCAACGGCGAGTGGGCCAGTTTGGGATGCAGCGTCGTGGCGTGGAACGTGGCGCTCACCGCGGCGATGTTGGTGGCGGACTCCGTGGCGTTCGTGGCGGTGGGGGGGGACGACGAGGGTGATGATTAGGGTACTTTATAGCGTTTTACAATTCATCGCACCGCTTCTGTATCAGTCGCGGTCACGGTCCCAGCACGCGGGGCAGGACCCAGTTATCGCCCTCGACGTTCAGCACCATGTTGGTTGCGTGCCGGGTCGGTCCATAGAAATCAAACGAAATCCCGTCGACGCCGCGGCCGACGTCCACGATGAACCCCTGTTGCTCGTACATCTTCACCGCTCCAGCGTTGGTACACTCCACGCGCAGCCGCACCTCACTCGCGCCGCCAGCCTTCGCGGCGTTCACCGCGGTCCACAGCATGTACCGGCCGAACCCGCCGCGTCTCACGTTCGGATCAACCGCGACTTTCGTAACCTCGACTGCCATGGACCCGGGCGTATACGTGAGGAACCCGACGCAGTGTCCCTCCTGGTCCCACGCCGCGACCAGGCCCGTGCTGCGTCGTAGCGCCGCGGACTGGGCGAGCGCCGCGAGGTTGCGATGCCTGGGTTCGTAGCACCGCTCGTCGACGGCGACGAGGCTGGCGAGTGTCTCTGGAAATCGCGAGTCGTTCGGCTCCAGAACTTTGACCCTGCCCTTGGGTTTGGGCCACTCCACAGCCCGCTTCTTCTTCGGCATGGTCGCTGCCTCACTCACCAATTCACTCACCAACTCACTCACTCACTCACTCACTCACTCACTCAGGCCAGCCCCGCGGCGCGCTTCTTCTTGAGGAGCTTCTTGAGTTTCTTCTGGCTGCCACCCTTGACGCCCACGACTCCGATGGCTCGTTTTTTGGCAATGTCCGCCGCCTGCCCCGCTCGGTACTTGCGCGCCTCGGTCGGGGCGGGTGTGGGTTCGGGTGCGGGTGGCGGTGGCGTCGCCGTGGGTGCCGGCGCGGTGGTGTCGGTTTCCAGTGGTTTGGGTCGCGAGCGCACGAGCGCCGCGAACGGGTTGGCGGAGGTGGAAGCCCGCTTTTTGACGTGCTTCTTCGCCGGGGCGTCGGAAGCTCCGTTGGACTTCTCGCCCTCTCGCTGCACGCGCTGAAGCCTCGCCTGCGCCGCTGCCTTGGCCGCCTTTACCGCGCGTACCGCCGCGAGTTCCTCGGCGTCGAGTCCCTCCTCGTCCCGTAGGTCGGTGCCGGCGTCGGCCGCCGCGAAGATGGCCTCGGCGCCCGGGTCGATTTCCGCCTCGGCCGCCGCCGCTGATTCTTCCGCCGCTCGGCGCGCGTTGATCTCCTCCGACTTCTTGTCCTCGAGGCGCTCCCACTGGCCCTCCTCGTGCTCGTGCTTCTTCAGGCGCTCCTTCACGCGTTTCTGCCAGCGATGGCCCTGCGTGATAGGGTTCGTCCCTTTCATCGCATGACGAAGTGATGGCGCCCATTTGCGATTCATTCGAGTGAAAAAGTTTGAGCAACGCACAACGCGTGGGCGCGGCATGGAGTCGAGAGGAGGGCCCGCGCAGCCTACGCGGCGGCGGAAGCGCGGGGATCCCCTCACGCCCGCGCAGGCTGCGGAGGCTGTGCACGCGCGCGTCGCCGCGAACGGCTCGGAGCGTCTCAGCCTCAAGGGGAGGACCCTGGACGGACCGCTCGCGGTTCGAGCGGCGTGCGACGAGATCTTGACGCTCTACCCTCCCACCCAGACGCTGAACCTGACCGGCGCCGAGGTGTGCCACGGGGGCGCGAACGTCCTCGCGGACTTCCTCGTGGACTACAGATGCGCGGTCGAGGAGCTGTGCCTGGTGGATAACCCCCGGCTGGGCGTGCACATGGCCGACACCGGCGTCGCCGCGAGGGACATCCCCGACAGGGGCGAAGACGAACCCATCTCCGACGGCGCGGGGATGGTACCGCTCGCGCGCGCGCTGAGCCAACGCGCCGTCCGGCTCAGGAGGCTCAATCTCGGAAACTGCGGGCTCGACGACTCCGCCGCGGAGACGCTCGCGGCGGCGCTCGCGAACCCAAACGCGTCACCATCGCTCGAGTCCATCAACCTTCGATCCAACGACCTCTCCGACCGCGGCGTCGACGTCCTCGCCGCCGCCATGTCCACCCGAGGCGGGTGCCCGCTGAAGGAGATCGCGCTGGCGAACAACCCACGAGTGACATCCGCGTCAATCGCGGCGCTGGACGGGTACCTACGGGTAAACAGGCGCGCGGATTTGGTGCGGGAAGCCACGCGGCTGTGCGTAGAAAACGGCGGTCGATGCGCGCTCCGACGCCGCGGGCTCGACGACGACGACGCGTTCGCCCTCGCGCGATCCCTGCGCGGCGACGACGTATCCGTTGACTCCCCCTCGGACTCCGTCTCCTCCTCCCTCGCGGCGGTGTGCGTCGGGATAGACCTGAGCGATAACGAGATTGGACCCGCGGGGGTGGTTGCCATAGCCGACGCGGTTCGACTCGGGACGTGTCGCGCGATCACCGCGGTGTCCGTGTCCGGCAACCCGGGCGGTGAGATCCACCCGCACAAATCCCCGAGCACGGCGGCGCAGGTTTTGCACGGGTGCTGCGCCGCCAACGTGCTGCGCAACGCGGGGGAAGGTGAGGCGCTGAAGTCGGTGGGTGATCGAGGGTTGGGCGACGACGGAGCCGAGGAGGTTGCTAGGTATTTATCTCAGGAGCGAGGGTACTCGCACAGGCACCGCGCCGTCGGTCTGCAACACAACGACATAGGCCCTCGCGGCGCGCGCGCATTGGCCGAGGCGTTGGCGTCGCTCCCGAAGCTGGACGAGGTTGCGATGTACTCGAACCGCATCGGCGGCGAGGGCGCGAGGTGGCTGGCGAGGATGGTTAAATCGTGTCCGACGTTGCGGGTGTTGGACGTGGGCGGCAACGGCATCGGCGACGCCGGGTGCATCGCGTTGGCCGAGGCGATCGTGAACCACCCCAGCATGGAGGAGCTGCACCTCGACCACAACGGCATAGGCGCCGAGGGCGCGATGGGGTTACTGGGCGCCATGCAGATGACCGAGGATGGCCGAAAAGGCCGGGGGCTCAGGCGGGTGTGGCTCCACGGCAACGACGGCGTGCCCGAGGGGATGAACGCGAGGGTGCACGCCATAGCCGGGCGAAACGCGGGTGCGAACGGCGAGCGACCCGAGCGTATCCCCCGCGACGACCTCGCCGTCCTGGAGGCTTGGGAGGACGAGGCGGCGGTGGCGGCGGAGAGGGACGCGGCGGCGGCGGGCGGCGGGACGCTTCCCGGCGGATTCCGCGAGACTTCGACGCTCTTCGCCAACCGGGTCGCGGCGGCGGCGGGATGTGCGTACCGGCGCTGGTTCCCGGACCACGCAACGCACACGCGGGGCGCGGCGGTCATCGCCGCGATCGTCGCGCACGAGCGCCACGCCTCGTCGCCCTTCGACGCGCCGGGTCACGGCGACCGGCTCCGGGTGCTGTCGCTCGGGTCCGGGACCAAGTTTATGCCGAGGGAGGTCGCCGCCGCCGCCGCCGCGGGGGGCACGGCGCGGTGGGAGAGCGTGGTGCACGACAGCCACGCGGAGGTTCTCGCGCGACGCGCGTTCCTGCGTATGTGCTACCGCGAGATCATGGACATCGCGCGAGAGAGCTCCACGTACCTAGTCGCGGGCGCGGGGACGCCGTGGCGGCTGCTCGAAGCGACGGGGCACGCCGGAGGCTTCCGGCTACGTCCGGGCGTGACACTCCACCTCTACGTGTCCACCGCGCCGTGCGGCTCGTGCTCCATGCCCGCGACGGTTGGCGAGTGCGCGGCGATAGGAACGTCGTCCGGGTCGATGGGAACGTCGTCGTCGTCGTTCGCGATGAGGGACGTGGACGACGTGCCGTGGAACGAGCTGTGGTCCGGCGTCGGGTCCCGGCACGAAGCCGCCGTGTTCGCGCCGAATAAGCCGGCCACCACGGTGAAGGGCGCGGCCGGGCGGGGCGAGCGGGCACCCGCGCCGGGTGTGGTGTTCGCTCGGTTGCGCGACGCGGAGAAGGTCCCGGGCATGACGCTGTCGTGCAGCGACAAGATCTCGCGGTGGCAGGCGCTGGGGTTACAGGGCGCGGCGCTGTCGCACCTGATGCCCGCGCCGCTCGCCTTTGACACCGTGGTGGTGGGTCGTAAGTTTAACCCCGATCGGTTGCGTCTGGGCACGTGCTGCGCGCTGAGGGGCTTCGCGTCCAGCGCCGCCGCGCTGCGCGTGCACCCGCCGAGGCACTGCGCCGCGCTGGGCACCACGGTGAAGCTCGAGGGCGCCGCGGGCGTCGGGGAGAAAATTGTAAACAAAAACCGAGCCGACGCCGGCGACAGCGACGAATCGCTCACCTGGGCGAGGGGCGACGCGCGCGCGAGCAGGCACGACGGGCGGACGGGCGGGCCCGTGGGCGGCGGTGGGCCGATGCCCGCGTGTTCCAGGGCGGCGTTGCACGGCATGTTCCGCGAGGCGGCGGCCGCGTTGGAGGGTCGCGGGGATTTGGCTTCTATACCGCCGTCGTTCAAGACGATGGAACCGTCGGATGTGAAACGCGCCGCAAAGGCGTACTCGGCGGGTCAGTTCGCGCTGTTCAGGGGTCTGATCGAGCGCAGGCGATGAGTGCATAGACTAGCTAGGTAGGTAGGTAGACGGTCGGGGTTCGAGAATAATAGCTGCGTTTCAAGGCTATTCGTATTAGTTTCTTTTCGACCGGGTAAAATGCACCCAGTCTTTTCTGTTCTGTTCATCCCCCGCTCAAACTCACGCGGATTCCTCGCTGTCATCGTCATCGTCATCCCACGCGCTGTCCGCCATACCCGCGAGCGAGTTGGTGGATCCCTTCACGGTCACGCTCTCCGTCTCCGTCGTCACGCCAGTCGCGGCGTCGTCGTCGTCGTCGGAGTCGTCCCACGCGTCGGGGACGTCCGCGTCCCGCGTCTCCTTCATCGTCGGCCCGAGGTCGGCGGCGGGCTGAATCGCGCCTCCGCCTCCGCCGCCCTTGCCGCCCCACATCGTCGGCGAGAGCATGGCGCCCATCGTCATCACCTCACCCGCGCCGCGCCCGCCGATCTCCTCGAGTGAGCTCATGCCGATGGTCGCGAGCCTGGACGCGGCGTCGGCGTCGGCGGCGGCCAAGCCGCAAATCAATCCGTTATCGCCAGCCCACTGCAGCCACGGTCCCCACACCTCGGGGTCCCGTCGCAGGGTGCCGAGGTTGCCGATGATGATCAGCCCACGGCGTGCGCGGGTGAGCATCACGTTCACGCGCCTCGGGTCGGCGAGGAAACCCACGTTGCCGTTGGGATTCGCTCGCGTGCAGCAAAACACGATGACCTCCTTCTCTCGGCCCTGGAATCCGTCGACGGAGCAAACCTCGAGGGCTTGGATGGTGTTGGGATCCGCGGGGGCGTCGAAACGGCTTCGGATCTCCGGCTTGTTGCCGTTGAGCAGGCGCTTGATCGCGCGGACCTGCGCGCTGTACGGGGTGACGACGCCGATCTCGCCGAAGATGACGTCGTGCCCGGCGGCGAGCTTCTTGACGATGTTCACAATCTTCTGCGCCTCCACCGGGTTCGTCTGAGACGAGCCGTCCGATCGCTCGTACCCGTCGGGGACGTCCACGAACGCGAGGGGTACCGCGGGGACCGGCCAGTCGAAGCCCATCGGCGCGCGGCGCGCCGAGGGAGGAGTCCCCGAGAGGAGGGCGCCTGCGTAGAAAGCCTTGCTCGGGTAGGCGGCGATGGCGGGGTGCATGCGGTACTGCACCTTGAGCATGAACGTGCGGATACCCCTGGAGAGCATGCGCTCGAAGAGGGAGGTGCCGAGACCCGCGGCGTCCGCCTCACGCGAGATGATCGTGGGCGGGAGCTGCTTCTGGTCTCCGATGAGGACAACCTGCGAGCACCCCTTCGTGAGCGGGACGACGGTGGCGGGCTCCGTCGCCTGCGTAGCCTCGTCGATGAGGCACGCCTGGAAGGAGAACCGTTCCAGGATGTCCGACCCGGCACCCGCGCACGTGGCGCACACAACCTCCGCGCGTCGCAGCACGCCGTTGATAGCCTGGTACTGCTGATCTTTGCTCATCTTGGACCCGGGTTCGATCCCCGCGATGGACTCAACCATAAACTGCATCAGGTCCTGTCGCACAGCCTCGGGGCGGCCGATGCGCGCCACCCTGACACCCGCGCGGGACAGACCGTCCACCAGGTTATCCACCGCGATGTTCGAGTCCGAGGTGCACAGAATCGGGGAGGTGCGGTTCCGGAGCCACATCTGCACCAGCGCGACGGCGGTGTGCGTCTTACCGGTACCCGGGGGACCTTGGATGAGCGTCACCCTCTGGAACAGCGCAGCCTCGAGCGCGTCCGTCTGGGACTTGTTCATGTGCGCCATCGCCTGCAGGTCCATCGCGTTGTCGATCATGCGCTGGCGCTGCATCAAGGTGAGGTTGGGATCGCGCTCGGCGCTGCACATATCCGGGATGCCGTTGATGGCGGCGCGGTTGTGGTCCCAACCCGCGACGAGAATGTCGCGAATGGCGGGATCGACGCCAGCCTTCTGGCTCGTCCCAGGCTTGACCTCGACCATGTCCTGGAGGGCGTTGAGCTGGCGGAGGAACGACGTGCGGTTGGCGAGCTTGTCCACCCTCCACCCGCCGCCCCGCACGGTTTGCGCCTGCGCCTGCGTACACCCCACGAGCTTCACGCTGAGGTTGGGAAACATGGCGCTCACCTCAGCCTCAAACTCGTAATCCGCGCGCCACCCACCGCCCCGCGCCCCGCCCCGGCCCACCGGCCCCGTCGTGTTATCCCGCCTCGGGCCCGTGGGCATCACCAGGTTCTCCTCGTCGAACACGTGGACGTCGCCGCCGGGCCCCTTGGGCATCTCGCCCCCCATCTGCCTCGCCGCCTCACCCGTGCGGGAGAGCAGCACGGTGTCACCCTTCATCAACCCGCGCTGAAGCTCGGAACCGAGCGCGGGGATGTTCAGCGCGAGCTGGCCACCCTTGTGCGACGAGTTCATCACCACGTCCATCGCGGCCAATCCGCTCTCCTGCAATCCAAACGCCGGCGCGTTAGCCACGCGGTCCAGCGTCTGAAGCGCCTCCTCCAAAAACTCCTGCACCACGAGCTTGGCGAAGTGGAAGTGGTAGTTGTGCACAGCCTTGGACTCGTAGTCGATGATGTGCTCCAGGGCGTTGAGGAACTCGAGGGCGTCCATGGGGTTGGCGCGCTGCGACATGCCGGTGATGATGGCGGTGAACTGTCGCAGCGGCATCTTCATGCCGCGCTCCTTGAGGTAGTCGGCAACCTGGATAGCCTCCGCGAGGTGGCACGCGCGCACCAGGCCCATGATCAGGGTCGTCGCCGTCTGCAGGTCGATGCCGCCAACCTTTTGCTTGGCGTCGAAAACCGTCACGGCGGCGTCCACGTTACCCGTCTCCAGGTGTCGGCGAATCTCCTTCCCGGTGGCTTGCGCCAGCGTTCGGTTCACGCCGCTGCCGTCATCCTTCTTCTCCTTGATCTCCCGCTTCTTCTTGGGCTTGGGTGCGGCGGCGGAGGACGGGTCGGAGGAATGGTCCGCGGCGGCGTCGTTGGAATCGAGTCCGTTGGAATCGAGTCCGTTGGCGTCGCCGTTCTCCTTGTCCACGCGCTCAGCCTTGGGCTTCTTCTCCTTCTTAGCCTTGGGCTTCTTCTCCGCGGCGCCGGGGTCCGGCTTGGCGGCGGCGCCGTCCAGCGCGGGGTGGCCCTTGGGCAGGGGAATCACACCCTTGCGGGGAATCGCGCCTCTGGACTTGGACTCCCCATTCTCGTCCCCCTCCGGCTTGGGCGCGACGAACGAGCCGCCACCCTTGGGCGCCGGGATCGCCTTCTTCCCGTCGGCTTCAACCTTGTGATGCACCTCAACCTCGACGACGTTACCCACATCCGCCTTGTCCTTACCGCCACCCTTACCCCGGCGCGACTTGGGCTTAGCCGTCGCCGGTTTGGCATCGCCGTTCGGGGCGTCCGAGGCGGAGCCGGGGCCGGAGCCGTCAGCCTTGCCTTTCCCTTTACCGCCGCGGGGCTTCTTCGGCTTTTCCCCGGAGGGAGCGCCGTTGCCGTTGCTCAGCGGGGTGGGGATGGCGTTCGGGGTGGGGATGCCACCCTTGAGGCCGGACTTGCCGCCGACGGAAACGTCGGCGAGAGTCAACCTCGCAACCTCCTCGACGACCATCTCCGATCCAGGCTTCTTGCTGGACGTCGTCGAGTTGCGGTGCGGGCGGTGACCTCCTCGTTTGCTAAGCTCCGGCGCCTTGCTCGTCTCGCTCTTTGTCATATACTCACGTAGCCTGAGATCGCGCGGGGAGGGCGGGCGGGTACTGTGAGCGAATGGGACGTGGGCGGGGCGGCGGATCGCGGGAAAAAGAAAGAGGCGGCCCGGTTGACTTGCGCGCGTTTTTTGTGACGGCGGCGGCGGCGTTTGGCGCCGACGACGGCGCCGAAGGACGTCCGGCGGGCACCTCGGATGGGTTCGGTGCCAACGACGAGTGATGCCGGATGCTGATCGAGACTTTTCGCGCGTTCGCGTTACCACCCGGGTCGGATCCGAGACGCCAAGATCCGGACGGCGCGGCTTGAAACATGGGTGTTTTGGCAGCCAAAAAACGAGGGAGGAGTCGCGAGGCGCGCACCTTCTGTGTGTGAAAGCTCGCGTCTGTCACCTCTTGGCTCGCGACTGTGTTCTTGCTGTGTACGTCTCCTAACGTCCGGTCGCGCAGGAGAGTCTCTTACGCACTCATCCTTTCGGTCAGGCGGCTGGTGTAGCCCCCGCGGTCCGTAGTGGCCAGAGCCGAGAAAGTCCACAGGAGATGGAGTGCCGCCTCGGAGCGATTCCCAGCCCCCCGATTTCGCCGATTTCGTGTGCGGCTGTGAGACGGTCTATGACCCTGGAAACCGACCGACTTATTTTCTCTCGTATGCGGGCCAGTATCGAAAATGGCGTATTTGAGGTTACTCGAAGGTAATTGGACATTTCGAGTCCGACATCCACGCGTTTGCCACGCTGGCACCGATTTGTGACACTTAGCGCGCGTCGCCGGGACACTCTTATCAACGCGGATTTTCCACCGATACCGATGGCGACCATGCGGGCCTCGACGATGTGGGCGCCGGTGAGGCGCCCCGCGATGCGTCCGTCGAACCGTCGCGCGTGTCGCGTCGTGAACTTCGCGGCGGGCGAGCCCGGAAGTAAGATCCCGGAAGGACTCGTCGCGCAACCGCCCCCGGTTCCGCTGCCTCCGGAACTCCAGGCCAAGCGCGATGAAGCGGCCAAGGCTGCCGCGCTCGAGGCCAAGCTGAAGGTGCAGGCGGCGAAGGCCGCGTCCGACGCGGCCAAGGCCAAGGCTCGCGCCGAGGCCATCGCCGCGGCGGAGGCTGCGAAACGCGCGGCGGACCCCGAAAGACCCGCGAGGCCCAGCATGGAGTCCATAGAGGCGGAATTGGAATTACAGTCCGACGATTCAGTCCCAGCCGACGCCTCGGGCAGCTGGGACGAGCTCATACCGGAGAACGAGACGGACGAGGAGTACCTCACGCGGGTTCGCCTGCGGCCGATCCACGGCAGGCTCGCGCTCTGCCGCAACGAACCCTCGTTGATGCCCTACGAGCAACTACTCTACGGCAGGTACCAGAGGTTCGAGGGCAGGCTCGAGGAGATCGAACAGAACCACGGCACCATCCAGGCGTTCGCCGAAGCTTACAAAGAGTACGGCCTGCACCCAAAACCGGGCGGGTCGCCAGGGGACGTCCGCTACGTCGAGTACGCGCCGGGTGCGAAACGGCTCTCGCTCATGGGCGATTTCAACGGGTGGAAGGCGTGGGAATTCGAAGGCGCCGTCGACGAGTTCGGCAAGTGGGTAGTGGACGTGCCAGCCGCCGCGGGTCTCACCCACGGCTCGCAGGTTCGCGTCGTCATGGAGTCACACGACGACCGACAGTTCGACCGCGTGCCGGCATGGATCCAGCGCATCGTCCAGTGCTGCGATGAGGAGAGCGGCGAGGCGCGGTGCTACCACAACGGCGTCTACCACGACCCTCCCCCCGGGGAGAGACACGAGTTTGTTCACGAAAAACCAAAGATAAAACCGCCGTCGCTTCGCATCTACGAGGCGCACGTGGGGATGTCCTCCGAGGAACAGAGGTGCGGCACCTACCGCGAGTTCGCCGACGAGGTCCTGCCCAAAGTACACGAGCTCGGGTACAACTGCGTGCAGCTCATGGCCGTCGCAGACCACGCGTACTACGCCTGCTTCGGGTACCAGGTTACAAACTTCTTCGCCGCCGCGCACCGAAGCGGCGGGCCGGAGGACTTGAAGTACCTGGTGGATAAGTGCCACGGGCTCGGTATGCAGTGCTTCATGGACGTGGTGCACGCGCACGCGAGTGATAACGCCATCGACGGGCTGAACGAGTTTGACGGGACGGGCGGGCACCTCTTCCACGAGGACCCGGGACTTGGATGGCACGGCCTCTGGGGGACGCGGATGTTCGACTTTGGCAAATACGAAACCCTGCGTTTCTTGCTGTCCAACATACGGTACTGGTCCGAGGAGTTCAAGTTTGACGGCTTTCGGTTCGACGGCGTGACCGCGATGCTGTACACACACCGCGGGATCCACTGGGACTTCATCGGCGGTAAGTTTATTTTTTTCTTTCGTATGGGCAATTAGAGTGACGTCGTGTTTTGTTTACCCTAAACCCTAAACCTCTTACCCTAAACTCTTACAGGTCATTCCGAGTTTTACGGCGATCACGCAGACGACGACGCCTGCGTTTACCTCATGCTCGCGAACCAGATGCTCCGCGACGACCCAAAGTTCGGCCCCGCCGCGGTGACCATCGCCGAGGACGTGAGCGGCCAGACGGGCGTTTGCAGACCGGTGTGGCACGGCGGGTTGGGTTTTGACCTGCGGCTGTCCATGGGGCCGCCAGACCACTGGGCTCGGCTGGCGCACGAACCGGATTTCAACTGGAGCCCGTCGCGGGTCGTCTCCCTCGTCACCGGTCGCAACCCGGAACCGGCGGTGAGTTACCTCGAATCCCACGATCAGTGTCTCGTCGGAGATAAGACGTTCGCGTTTACGTTGATGGACGCCGCGATGTACGGGTGCATGAGCAAGACGCGGGAGGAGGGCGTGCATCCCGCGGTTGAGAGGGGCGTCGCGCTGCACAAGATGGCGCGACTGCTGCAGCTCACGCTGGGCGGCGAGGCGTGGCTTAACTTCATGGGTAACGAGTTTGGACACCCGGAGTGGGTCGATTTCCCACGCGAGGGCAACGGCGAGTCGTTCAACCACGCCAGGCGCCAGTGGTCACTCCGGGACGACGAGGACCTCTTCTACTCCGACTTGGCTCGATTCGACGGAGCTCTGATGCGATCGGATGAAACGTGCGGGTTACTCGCGTCCAACCGCGGCGGGTTCGCGCCCACCGTGCACCACTGCAAGGACGACAGCGGCGTCCTGGCGTTCCACGTCGGCAACAACTGCCTCGTCGTCGCCAACTTGCACCCGCACGAGTCCTACCCGTTTTATAAGGTGGGCAGCGAACGCGCGGGGCGGTACGAGCTGGTGTTGGACACCGACGCCGCGCAGTTCGGTGGCTGGGGCCGGATCGACCCGACGGTGACGACGCCGGAGACGGAGGGCGGGCCGTGTGACTGGCAGGGTACCGGCGTTCCCCTGTATTTGCCGTCCAGGTCGGCGCAGATATACAGGCTGCGTGAAGAGTGGGACGCGCCCGAGGTTGATTTATACGCCTATCACAACGATAGCGACCTCGGGTACGCCGGGGACTACGACGACGACTACGACACCGGCGGGGGCGGGGACGATGCGGTTTGGTACTGAGCCGAGACGTGTTTGGTTTGTTCGATTCTTTTCCATTCCTTCGTCGTGTAAAAGTACTTGTACGTAAACGCCTTCGCGCGCGAGTGAAAAGTCGTCCACGTTTGAGAATCTGAAGTTTCCCGTCAGTAGACTGCGGAAGGGCTTCGTGTGTTGGATCACTCGAAAGCTCGCCGAGACGGCCGGATCGGGTGTTCGGTTTTGATCGACATGTCAACCGCGTCGATATGTGCGTCGTCGACGACGCGGCCCCGCGTCCCGCGCGCGGCTCGGACCTGTGGCGCGACCGCGGCGCGCGCGAGGGTTTTCTCCGCGCGTCCGACTGACAAACGAAAAGATGGCGGGGGCGTCGCCAGGCTCGGCCGGTGCGCGGCGTCTGGGGGATTCGACGATGCCTCGCGCAGGGTGTTCAGCGATGCTGGCATGTCCGGGGATGAGTTCGGGGACCCGGCCATGAGCGGGGACGGCGACACGGACGACGTTCAGTTACCCCCTCCCCCGCCCTCGTCATCCGGGCGCGAGCTGGAGAAGCAGGAGAACGCGTTCAAGGATGTGCAGAAGGAGATCACCAACAACTGGGGACGGCGCATGTTGAACACGTTCTTCTACATCGTGCTCATACGCCTGTGCTCGGAGTTCCCGATGAAGTACTTCGCCACCCCGGCCGGCGCGCAGGTGGGAGGGAACGTGTTCAGCCAGTTTGTCAACTCCATCGTGCCCGTCGCAGCCTCCACGGGGCGGGGCTGGGGCGACAGCGCCATCCTCGGCAGCGGCGTCCCCTTCTTCCACGTCGGCATCGGGCCCATCATCGCGGCGTCCATCGCCATGCAGGTCATCATCGCGCTCGTGCCCAGCATGAAGGAGCTCACCAAAGACGCGGTTGGCCAGCACACGGTGCAGCAGTACACCCGATACCTCATGTTCGCGATCGCCGTCGTCCAGAGCTTCCTCACCGCGTCCGAGCTGAGGCAGTTCTACGTCGGCGGCATCTCGCCCCTGGGGTATTACTGGACCATCGTGCCCATCTTCGTCCTCGGCTCGTGCGTCCTGGCGTGGCTCTCCGACGAGATGACGGACTTTGGTTTGGGCCAAGGATCCAGCGTGCTCATCACCATGTCCGTGTGCGGCGCGTATTGGAACTCCGCCAAGTACTACGCCCCAGCCTTACTCGAGGCATCGCTCGAGCAGGTCCTTCCGTTCTTCGGCGCGGGGTTGGCGCTCATCGCGGGAAGTGTGCTGGTCCAGGTTGGCACGTGCAAGGTGCCGCTGCTGTACTTTCAGGGTCCGTCGATCCCGGGTCTGCCGCGGGTGGTTCGAAAGGACGTGGACCACATCCCGTTCAAGGTTAATCCGCTGGGCGTGCAGCCCGTGCTGGTGGCGGTGTTCATGTGCGAGGGGATGGTGTGGCTGATGAACGTCATGGATCCCCCGGGGTTCATCCGCGCGGCGACGGAGTTTGTTTTTTCGAGCGCGTCTCCGATGTATTACCTCACTTTTTTTCTAATCGTGTTCGGGTTCAGCTACCTGGATCTGCAGGACACGCCGAAGGACGTGAGCGAGTACATGGTCAAGATCGGCGCGAGGATCCCGGAGGTGCGGCCGGGCGAGGCGACCGTGCGGTACCTCACGACGCTGCAGAACGGGAGCAGGTTCTTCGGCGGCTTGCTCCTCGGGATCGTGGCGGTGGCGTGCACGATGATGGACCAGTGGATGAAGGCGACGGTGGGTATCTCCGTGGGGTTCACCAGCATGCTGATCGTGGTGTCGACGATCCTACAGATCCAACGGCAGGTCGTCGCCTTGGCGCAGATGCCCAAGCTCGACAGGGTGATCAGGTCGCTTTAACGTCGAGGACGCGTTTCAGTCGACTTTGGATTTTTTACATCTTATTAATTGCGCTCAGATCCTATCAGAGGCTGCTGTGCGACGGGTTCTCGCGTTGAATTCGAATCGTGATAAAATAAATCGTGCGCGTTCAGTTGGACAGCGCCTCCATGTCGATACCCAGCAGGCATCCCTCCAGGTGATGCAGGTTCTCGACGTACTTGCGCACGCGGTCCAGGTCACCGGCTGACGCGACCTCGATGCCTCGCTCGGCGTAATACTTTTTCCATTTGGCGACGCCGTCGTTTCCCATGAAGAGCACCTCCATCTCCGCCTGCTTCATCGCGCACACCTCCAGACCCAGCGGCAGCATGCCCTGGTCTTGCATCTTCTTCAGGTAGGTGAGCGTGTCCAGCCTGTCGTCGACGTTGGTCAGGTCGATGCCGTGCGACAGAAATTCCGCTTTGAGCCGTCGGATCTTTTGCCGGCCCCGGGTGATGATGTAGTAGACCGCGCCGCACGAGATGGCGAGCGCGCAGAGGTGCGCGGGATGCGCGGCGAGGTACTCGAGCTCGTGGCCTAGGGATACCTCGGCGATGGCGTTGGAGAAGTCGGTCGAGAGGCGCGCGACGGAGTCATCCACCGAGGACGTCTGCGTCTGCGTCACCGTCGACGATGCCAGGTTGGGTATGTTTTCAAGATTGACGCGCGCCGCGTGCTCGCCGAGCGCCTCGCCCAGCCCGGCGCGGGCCGGCTGGAACCTTTCACCGCGGTGACCACCGTGTCGAGCGCGATTCACCGGCGAATCGCGTCGGAGCGCCCCGCGTCGTGACGCCGCCGACGCCGCATACCGCCCAAGCGACGCGGTGACGTCGGCCCCCCGAGCTTGCATCGACCGCGAAGCACGTGCGGGTGGGTTCGGGACGCGCGTCGGCGTCCCGGCGACTCCGAACGACGTCGTCATCGTCTCGCCTGTTTCGTGTGTCTTATCGAAGGTGCCCGCGCTTCTTTCGCGCGTTCGTGGCGGCTCCTAGTCCTGCGTGCGCGTCCCCCGCGGCGCGGCGCGTTCCCTCAAATGGCGCCAACCCTGTTGCAGGCCGCGCTTTTTGCACGTCCGAGTCAGCCGCGATTGCAGTTTTCACGGCTCTGAGTTTTCCACGGATTCGAGAGCGGATTAGAGCCATGTTTTCACCCACGTTGTGCGCCTGTTTCGAGCGCAATTAGCGAAATTCAGGGTGAGCGCCGTACGCAACTTTTTCTGAATGTGGAATTAAACCCCTAACCTAAAAACACACCTTCGAAACCACACTGCTCTCGACTGGATCGATTCGAAAATATCCAGCTGGAAGCGATTGTGGCTCAGGCGCCTGGTAAAGAAAGCGCCGACGGGCGGCTCGGGCGCGCAGAGCAGGCCGGCGCCGCCCGCATCGGGTGAAGTCACCGCCGAGATGTTTAACAAGCGCGATAAAGATGACCAGATGAAGGCGACGGTGACCCTTCTGCAGGTGCGTCCACGCGATCCCCCGCACCCGACGCCGATCGGAGCGCGCGATCAGGCACAACTAACACTTCAAAGATTCAAAAAAACCAAAGACGACCCAACCGAGCCCACCGAGTGCTGACGCCTCCGTCCCCACATCTCCCCCCGCCCCGTCCCTCCTTCGCAGAACCAGCTCCGGGCGCAGGCTCAGGAGATCGGCAGGCTGCAGAACACCGTCGACGTCCTCGCGACGGAGAAGGCTGAGCTGCAGCTGAAGCTCGACGCGCCGCCCGCTAACCAGATCGTCAACTCCATCCTCAAGTCCTTCACCGGCTCCGAGGCGCTGAGACTGGAGAGCGTGGAGGAGAAGGTGCACTGCAACTCGTACAAGAGCCACACCGACGCCAGGTTCAGGTTCTTCGGCGCACCCGGCCGATTCCGCGGATCATTCCCGGACATCCACAACGCCAAGGTGGAAGTTGCCACGCCCGAGTCCTTCGGCGACGCCGTCAAGGCGCAGTTCGAGTTCAAGCCACTGCAGCCGATCGCCACGTCCAAGTCCCGCTTCTCCCTCGACGTCGGCGACTTGCTCGGGATCAAAGGCGCCCCGACGCTCGTGGTGAGCCCTAACCCCCCGTTCCTGATCAACAACCGCACGGAGTGGAACCCGCAGGTTGAGATGCAGGGCGAAACCGTGGACGGAGTCGAGTGGGAGGCGAGGTACACCGTGAGCAACGACGGCGCGGTGCTCCGAGCCCTGGAGGGCGAGCTCAACTACTCGCACGCGACATACGGCGATTTCACCCTCTCCAGGTGGCTCCACGAGGACGACATGGAGCTCTGGGACAAGTACGGGGATTGGTACGGAGACGGGAACTCACCCGGCGGCGTGGACTCGCGTTACAGCGGAGCCGGCGACGACGATACCGACTCGGACCGCTCCGTGGACGGCGGCGGCCGCGGGACCCCGCGTCGCGTCTCCCCGCGTCGTGCGCTGTGGGGCCGGGGGAGCAAGTCCCCGCGCGGCGTCTCCCCGGCGGATTCTAACCGGAGCGGTCGAAGCGCTCGAAGCGGCCGATCGCGCAAGTCGTTCCTGGGCGACGTGAAGCCGCCGACGCCGCGTTGGCTCGCGTCGTGGCGCCGCGAGGTGATCGACCGGGACGGCGTGACCGGGTACGCGTTCGAGGCCAAGGTTGGCGATGCCGCCGCCGTGGCGAACGAGAATGCGCACAAGAGCGGCGGGAACATGAGCACCGCGGGTGGGATCATCAACGCCGACAACAACTGGGTGACGAGCGAGTCGTGGGAGATGGAGCTCGGCGCCCGGCGGCGCCTGCAGCACAACCTCGACGGCAAGGTCGCCGCGAGGTTCGTCGCCAGGGAGTTGGAGGCGGGCATGTCCTACCACTTCACCGAGGAGTTCAAGGGCTGGCACGTGAACGCGAAGGCGGTGCTCTCGCCCCAAGGGATCTCCACCCCCGAGTTCACCCTGCACCACGTGTGGGACTTTTGATTCCATTAATCTTAGGGAGAGAGAGAGATAGGGACGTTGTTGGGTGGCCCGAGCAACTTAGTTGTACATTCTTCACAATCTAAAGGCATATTTCGCGACAGTCACGCACAGCCATAGCTCGGGGCGGCGACGCAGGCACAAAGCTAAACAACCCAAAAATTGTGTTCAGTCTGCCCACCAGTCGACCGCCGGTTCGCGAACCCCAAAATTTGAATTCGCGAAAACAGGCGAAATTATGACAACGGTCTTGAAAGTTGAGGGTTTCCGCCGCCTTCCGTGTCAATACGCCGCGCGCACGCTCGACTAGAAGGAAGTTCGCGCCGCACGAAGTCGCGCACACTCGCGCACTCGGCGACCGCGTCCGAGGTTTCGCTTCCAATCCTTCTCAATCCGGACACACGCGCCGGAGGCGAAGGGCGTTCGCATCGCAAAAAAGCACCACCACGTGCAAAAGCGAAGGGGCGGTCATCAATTGAGGGATGGTGAAGTGTTGGCCGACCGAGCCCGGGTGCTCGAAGTGCCGCCACGCCAAGCGCGGATGCAGGCGATGCGTCGAGAACTTCGTCCCCGCGTCCGCGGTACGCGCGGCGAAGGCGGCCGAGAAGGCCGTCGAGAAGGACGTCAAGCGTAAGCCCACCACCCTATCGTCGCCGCTGGCTGACAGGGACCCGAACGTCGCTGATAAGCGACCGCGGGGCAGGCCCCCGAAGTCCGCGCAGAAGCCCGCCTCGGGGGTCACGCCGAAGACCCCGAAGACGGTGCAGAAGACCGCGGAGGTCAAGTCGGCGATCGCGTCGCCGCCGTCGCCCGCGAGCGCGATGCAGGTTCAACCGACGGCGCAGAAGACCGTCAGCGCGCACAAACGCAAGGCGACGGAGCCCTCCGAGCCCGCGACGGCGACGAAGCGCGCGGCGATCGACGTGGGCGTGCGTTGGGCGGACAGGTTGGAGATGTACGAGGGTGACACGACGACGACGACGACGACGACGCGTGATGATAAGGAGAACACGGGGGCGAAGGGGCCCAAGGCGGCGATGGGGCCGATGGTGGACGGTCTGGACGACGAGATCACTCGAGCCGCGTTGGGAGGCGTGGGCAGGTACGGCGACCGCTCGGATGAGGACCTGTGCGACTTCCCGCCGGAGCTCAGGGAGGCGCTGAAGAAGGTATCGAAAGGGCTGGTGCTGGGGCTGCACCCCGTGGCTCACGACGTCAACGCCGAGGAGGACGAGGATGAGGACGACGACGAAGGGGTGGAGACGGGTCTATCGGCGGAGGAGGAGAGGAGACGAACCCAGGTGGCGCAGCTCCAGGCGGGGACGCTCACACTCGCGAACAGGCTGCGAACGCTGCAGCAGGGACCCGCGCTCGTGCACTGACCGCGCAACGATAGACGACGAGACGATTCGACTAATACACGCGAGACGATTCGACTAAATACTTGTACCAAATTCACGGCGGCAAAGGCGTCTCCTCTGAAGCCGCCGCCGCCTCTCCCGGCCCGTCTTCCACGATTTTCTCCTCGACGGTGTCGTCAAGGTTCCTCGGGGTCCTCGGGGTGGGTCCCGGGGTGAGGCTCACGACGGAAGAAGGCGACCACGGCTCAGCGCCCTCGCCGCGAATCTCGTCAACCTCGCGTCGCGCCTCAGCCTCGCGCGCCTCAGCCTCGGCGAGCGTCGCAGCCTTCTCCTGCGCATCCTTCCTCGCCGCCTCCCCTTCCCTCTGCGCCTCGGCCTCGGCGGCTTCCGCGGCCGCCGCCCTGCGCTCGAGTTCGGCAACCTTACGCTCGAGCCTCTGCTCTTTAGCCTTGCGCCTGAACTCGACCCACCCTTCGAACGAGTCCGACAGCGTTCGCATCTTCATCCGCGCCAACGCCTTGCGGAGCAGTCGCTTGCGTCGCGTCGCCTCGTCCAGCTCCAGCACCCACGCGAGCAACGCGCGGCGCTTGACCGAGGTGGCGAAGTGCCAGATGGACTTCTTCACCCGCCGCGCCGCATCCGCAGTCTCCTTCTCCTTCATCACTCGCAACTCCCGCGTCTTCTGGTCCTCACGAAACGCCAGGCGGCCCTCGAGCACCGCGCACTCGCGGTCCAGGCGCTCCACGCGGAAACGGAGCTCATCGTCCGCTCGGATGGGCGAGACGTCGCGTGCTGACTCGTCGTTTTGACCGCCGGCGACGCCGCTGAGATCCAGCCTGGGCACCCCGACGCGCCCGCGGCTGGGCGACGCGGACGGCGAGGTCTTCGTGAGCCACCGTTGCGACGGCGCCGGCGACGGAGGCACGATCGCGTCCGGGTCCACCGTCCGCCCCTCCGCGGCTTCCATGGACACGTACCGCTGCATCAACGCGTCGCGGCGACCTTCCAGCTTCAACTCGGTGGTCCGGTACTCGTCGCGCCCGGCGTGTTCGCCGGGAAGCCGGCGAGGGCTCAACATCGGCGTCCGCGTGCCCGCCGCCGGGCCCGGCGTGGGCGGCGGCGTCGACGCGCCGGACATGCCAATCGCGTCGAGCGTCCGCGGCGATAGCGGATCGGTCTCGTCGTCGTCGTTCAATTCGCCCCTTGTCTTCCCCGGCGTCTTGGCGGGGTACGCCGAGCGCGGGGGCGGGGTTCCGGGGGTGGAATCAGCCCGTGGGTCAGTTCCCGGTGTGTCGGTCGCCGGCGTGACCGGGACGTTACTTAAAACGGGCGTGACGGGGGAGCTCGGCTGCACGGGCGAGAGCCGGGATATCTTAGCCGGCGTCGTCTCCGGCGTTCGCGCGGCGGCCGCTTCCGCTAATGCGACGGCTGCCTCGGCGGCTGCCAACGCGGCGACCGCGGCGACATCGCCCTGGTCCTCGGGCGGCGCGGCGGGCGCGGCGGGCGCGGCGGATGAGGCGGCTGTGCGATCCTCCGCCGCGATGCCGAAGAGCACCAGCTTCAGGCACGCGAAAACGCCCCCCCCCGGGAGAAACCGCCCAAAGCCAACAGCGGGTCCAACGCGCGCGGGTAGGTCGAGCCGCCGCGCGTCCCTCGCGTCCCTGCAGCTCTCCGCGAAGGTTGGTAAGTCCGCGTCCGGTCCGCCGGCCTTGATCCGGGTGAGCTCGTGTTTCGCGCGGGTCGCCGCGGTGATTCCGGCGCCGTCCCAGAAAATCCCGCCGGCGGCGGCGATCGCCTTGTTCTCGAACAACCGTCTCGTCGCGCCGCCGACGGCGGCGAGGAGCCCGAGGCGGGTGAGCTTCCCGGCGATGGCGCCCGCGGCGGCTCCCGCGGCGGCGAGCGCGAATACCCTCGCGGTTTCCTCCGGGCGTTCTCGGGCTCGGTCGACGAGGGCTCGGATGCTCGCGGCGGGCGGCTCCGAGTCGGGGGACCCGGCTCTGTCCTTCAGGTCCTGGTCACCCGGCGTTTTCTTCACCGTGAAGGGCAACTCGAACGCGGGCTTGGACTCCGTCGGCTTCGGCTTGGACGCGTCGTTTTTCTTCGCACCGCGACGCTCCTCGCGCGCCTTCCGTCGCGCCTCGAAGTCCCTCCGCCGCGCCTCCCTCTCGCGCTCAGCCTTCAACCTGTCGGCTTCAACCATAGCCTTGATGTCGGCTCGCGCCTCGGTGTCGTTACGCTTCGCCGGTTTGGAAGCCGGTTTAGCCGCAGCCGCCGCCGGTTTGGAGGCGAGTTGTTTAGCCGAAGCAGCCGACGCAGCAGCCGAATCGCGTCGCTCTTCGTCCTGTTTCACGCGAAGTCGGCCGCGCTGCTCCCTCCGCTTGGCTCGCTCAGCCTCTCGCGCCGCTTCCCGGGCCTGCGCCTCCGCGCGGCGCTTAGCCGTCGCCTCGGCGAGCCTCGCGCGCGCAGCATCCTCCTCCTCCTCCTCCTCCTCCTCCTCCTCCTCCTCC
>Ga0257106_1000594_pt1 | contig 20699 bp, 23 predicted proteins | sample LP_taG_3_FD_190177 | JGI IMG/M metagenome (GOLD analysis project Ga0257106, IMG submission 190177) | Marine microbial communities from Northeast Subartic Pacific Ocean, Canada - LP_J_2011_P26_10m | ecosystem: Environmental > Aquatic > Marine > Oceanic | place: Canada: Northeast Subartic Pacific...
GTTTTTTCAGTCATTTAATTTATATCCTACACCTCTTATCGTAATCAATGTTTTTGGAGACTTAGGATCAACTTCTATTCTTTCACGTATTCTTTGAATATGCACATCAAGTGTCTTAGAATTTCCAACAAAGCTGTATCCCCAAACCTTATTAAACAATTCATCTCTGGAAACTATATTGCCCACATTTTCACAAAGGAAATAAAGTAATTCAAATTCTCTTGGTCTTAAATCAATTACGTTATCATTTAGTTTTGCTTCATACCTTAATGGATTCATGTGAATATTTCCTGCACTTATAGCTGTATTCCCCTTATCAAGATCTCCAGAATATTTTGTCCTTCTCAAAACAGCTTTTACTCTACTAATTAATTCTTTTACAGAAAAAGGTTTAGTTATATAGTCATCAGCACCAAGCTCTAACCCTTGAATTTTATCGTTTTCATCATCTTTAGCAGTAACCATAATTATTGGAACATTTGAAATTTTTCTTATTAATTTACAGATTTCAAGACCAGAAATTTCAGGAAGCATAATGTCTAATATCAAAAGGTCAAAATGCTCCTCATCAAAAATATCTAAAGCAATTTGTCCATGATCAACATGTGTTACATTTAATCCTTCATTTTTAAGATTGTAAATAATTCCTTCTGCGATACTTTTTTCATCTTCTACAAGTAAAACTTTAATTGACATTATTTAAATTAGATCCGATGGGGAAAACCAATCTCCTCTATTGAAAGCAAGTATGTAATTTTCATAACCTAAAAAATCTTGTTTTAGTTCATCTGGCACATTAAAACCCCACCAGTCATCTTTAAATTGACTGCGGTGAGCTTTCATAGAATTAATCTTATGTTCCACATATTTTGTTCCATCAACTTCAACATCTATATCGTCATGTTCACTACCAATTGGGTTAAATCTATTGAATTCTTCCTCCGAAATAATTCCTGCATCAAACATTTGCTGTCTTCTTGATTGCATTCTTGTCTTAGACCAGGCACTGTAATAAAGCCGTTCTGGAATCCATACTTCTTGATTTTCCTTAAGAGGAAACTTGTCTAGGTCACTAGCAGCAAAATAGGCTGCGGTTCCAATTCTATGTGTCTGAATATGATCTGGATGACCATAGCCCCCAAAAGGGTCGTATGTTATTAAAACATCCGGTTTATATTTTCTGATAATATTTACAAGTTTTCCAACGGGATCAAAATAGTTTTGCCTCCAAAAACAATCTGGATCATCATTTTCACTAGTTCCCATCATTCCAGAGTCTTTATAGCCCATCCACTCGTATTCCTTTACACCAAGTGCTACAAGGCTTTCCTCAAGTTCTTTTCTTCTCATTTCGGCAAGTTTAGGAAAAAGCTCTTCTGGATTATCGTAATTATGAATTTCTCCAGCAGATCCATCTGTTGCGGTGGCTACAACAACTCTATGACCTTCAGCAGCATATTTTGCTAATGTGACCCCTGTTGATACTGACTCATCATCTGGATGGGCATGAAAAGCTAATATGCTCTTCATTATTAGCTATCTTGTTCTGATTGATCTTCTATTAATTCTTTACCTCTTATAATGGCCGCATCATGATCACCATCTATTTTTTCAATTATTTCACCTAAGACTGTTACTTTTTCAGGTGTTATTTGAAGTAAACCACCAGATACCGCATAGCTGTCTTTTCCATCTGCATGCTCGATTGTAAGGCCTCCGGGAAGAATGGTAGCTACTGTAGCCTCATGTCCACTATATATACCAATTTCACCATTAGGAGTTCTTGTTTGAACCATTGTTGATTCTCCACTAAAGTACTCTTTTTCGGGACTAACAACATTAACAATCATTACTAGGCAGTTGCTTCTATCTCTTTAGCTTTTTCAAGTACTTCATCAATTCCACCAACCATATAAAATGCTTGCTCGGGAGTTGTATCTAGTTCTCCACTCAGTATCGTTTTAAAGGCTTCTACGCTATCTTTAATAGACACGAATTTACCTTCTATGCCTGTGAATTGTTCAGCAACGTACATAGGTTGAGATAAGAATCTCTGAATTCTTCTAGCTCTACCGACTAATAACTTGTCGTCTTCAGATAGTTCATCCAACCCGAGAATTGCAATAATATCTTGAAGGTCATTATATCTTTGAAGGACTCTTTGTACTTCACGTGCTGTGGAGTAATGATCATCTCCTACAATTTTTGGATCTAAAATTCTACTAGAAGAGTCAAGAGGGTCTACAGCTGGATAAATACCCAAGTCCGCAACCTTCCTATCAAGAACTGTTCTTGCGTCTAGGTGAGCAAATGCTGTATGTGGTGCTGGATCAGTAATATCATCAGCAGGAACATAAACAGCCTGTAGGGATGTAATAGACCTACCTTTAAGAGAGGTAATCCTTTCTTGAAGGAATCCCATTTCATCAGCTAAAGTTGGTTGGTAACCAACAGCTGAAGGCATACGACCTAATAGTGTTGAGACTTCCGACCCTGCTTGGCTGAATCTAAATATGTTATCAATAAACAAAAGAACATCTTGTTTCTCAACATCTCTAAAATACTCTGCCATAGTTAGTGCTGAAAGTGCAACTCTTAGTCTCACGCCAGGTGGTTCATCCATTTGACCAAAAACTAATGCTGTTTTATCAATAACGCCTGATTCTTGCATTTCTCCAAACAAGTCATTACCTTCTCTTGTTCTTTCACCAACACCAGCGAATACAGACACACCACCATGCTGAGTTGCAACACGGTTGATCATTTCTTGAATTAATACAGTCTTTCCAACACCTGCACCACCAAAGAGACCTATCTTTCCTCCCTCAACGTAAGGAGCAAGGAGGTCTACAACTTTAATACCTGTTTCAAACATTTCGCTTTGAGAAGTTACATCTTCATATGCAGGAGGAGTTCTATGTATTGGCCATCGTTCTTTAACATTAATTGACTCAATTGGCACATCTAGTGTTTCACCAGCTACGTTAAAAATGTGTCCCAAAGTTTCTTGACCAACTGGTACGGAGATAGGGGCATTAGTATTTCTAACTTCAGTACCTCTTCTTAAACCATCTGTAGCTTGCATAGAGACTGCTCTGACCTTGTTGTCTCCAATGTGTTGAGCTACTTCGAGTGTAATTGTACTTTTGTTGTCTCCTATCGTAATATCAACTTCTAATGCGAAGTTAAGTTCAGGAAGATTGTCTTGTGGGAATGCCACATCAACAACTGGCCCTGCAACCTTTACTACTCTACCTATTTCCTCACTCATTATTTTCCTTTCTAACTGGCATCTGAAAGTGCTTCAGACCCACCAACAATTTCTGAAATCTCTGTTGTAATTTCTGCTTGTCTTGCTTGATTACTTTTCATTGCTAATACTTTAATTAATTCTTCAGCATTATCTGTAGCAGCTTTCATTGCTCTCATCCTTGCTGCATGCTCAGAAGTTGATCCGTTTAAAAGTGCATTGAAAAATGAAGCATTGGCATATTTTGGAAGTATGCTATTTAATACTTCTTCACCACTTGGTTCAAAAGTAACTGATGATTTGTTTTCTACTTCTTGTGGATCAAGTGGAAGAATTTTCTTTATCACAGCATCTTGTGTCAAAGCAGATTTATAATTTGTGTAGGCAATCTCTATGGATGAGACGCTTCCTGAATAAAATTTTTCAGTAATTGGGGTCATTACATCTAGTGCATTATCGAACTCTGGACTGTCGGTTATTCCTTCATAATCAGCACCAACATTGATTTTGCGATAGGTAAAATATCCTGTAGCTTTCTTGCCAACAGTGACTATCTCCACATCTTTACCCTCTTTTTCTATTTCTTTTCTTCTATTATCTGCTATTTTTAAGACATTTGTGTTGTATGCACCTGCTAATCCCCTGTCAGAAGTTAAAACAATTAAAAGAACTTTTTCTTTTCCTTCTTGAACTTCAACTTTTGGAACAGCTCCATTGTTTATTAGATCTTGAACTATCTCACTAAGTAATCCGAAATATGTTTCAGAAGCTTTCATTCTATTTTGTGCTTTAACAATCCTTGATGAAGCTATTAACTCCATTGCACGTGTAATTTTCTTCGTAGAACGGACACTCTTAATCCTTCTGTTAATTATACGTAATTCAGCACTTGCCACTTTTAGTCCTCTGTAGTTGTTTCCAAAGTTGCTACGAATGCAGTAACCGCTTCTTTTAATTCATCTCCAGGAAGCTCGCCTGTTTCTTTTAAAGTATTAACCATGTCTGAATGTCTAGTTTTTACGAATTCAAGTAGATTTTTCTCAGCTTCGTAAATACCGTCTACAGGAACTTTATCAAAGTAACCCTCTGTAACAGCAAAAAGAGCGATTACCTGATCTTCAGTCGCTACAGGCTCATATTGGGGTTGCTTGAGCATTTCAACTACTCTAATACCTCTGTCAAGCTGTGATTGAGATGCAGCATCAAGATCAGATCCGAATTCAGCAAAAGCTTCTAACTCTCTAAACTGTGCAAGATTAATTCTTAATGGTCCAGAGACTTTTTTCATAGCTTTTGTTTGTGCAGCACCACCAACTCTAGATACTGAAGTACCAGGGTTTACAGCTGGACGTACACCTGAATAAAATAACTCACTCTCAAGGTAGATTTGCCCATCAGTGATGGAGATTACATTAGTTGGTATAAATGCAGAGACATCTCCCGCCTTTGTTTCAATGATTGGGAGTCCCGTCATTGAACCACCTCCAAGATCTTCTGAAAGCTTTGCGCAACGTTCAAGAAGTCTTGAGTGAAGGTAGAAAACATCACCTGGATACGCTTCTCTTCCTGGTGGTCTACGGAGCAATAATGAAATCTGTCTGTAAGCGATAGCTTGTTTAGAAAGATCATCAAAAATGATTAAAGCATGTTCTCCGTTGTACATCCAGTGCTGTCCAATAGCTGAACCTGCATAGGGAGCATACATTTGAAGAGCTGCAGCAGCAGAGGCTGAAGCATTTACAATTACAGTTTTATCTAAGACTCCTTCGCTCTCAAGTCGTGCTACAACTTCAGCAACTGTAGAAGATTTTTGACCAATAGCAACATAAATACACTTAACATCTGTATCTTTTTGATTAATAATTGTATCGATGGCTACTGCAGTTTTGCCAATGCCTCTATCGCCAATAATTAATTCTCTCTGTCCTCTTCCTATAGGAATCATTGAGTCAATGGCTTTAATACCTGTTTGAAGAGGTTCACCTACAGGTTGTCTTTGTACAACAGTTGGTGCTTGAATTTCCATTAATCTTCTTTCAGTGAATTCAATAGGGCCCTTACCATCAATTGGATTTCCAAGGGTATCAATAACTCTTCCGAGAAATCCATCCCCTACACCTATAGAAAGTACTTCTCCAGTTTGCTTAACCGGCATACCTTCTTGGATATGGTCTGAATCACCCATCAAAACAACACCGATTGAATCTTCATCTAAGTTAAGAGCAACGCCTAATAGGCCACCAGGAAACTCAAGTAACTCAGATGACATTGCATTTTCTAAACCTTTAACTCTTGCAACTCCATCAGCAATAGAAGCAACATAACCAACTAAGTCATCTTTTACTTCCTCTGACCAGTTCCCTAAAGTTGCTTTCAGGGTTTCTGAAATTTGTTTTGGATCTATATTTAAATCGCTCACATTACCTTCCTTCTAATACAGTTTGAATATCTGAAAATTTTGATGAAAGTAATCCATCGAATGTTCTTTCACCGATACTAACTTTTACCCCACCAATTACAGATGAGTCTACTTTGAGACTTAACTCTACATCTCTTCCTAATTTGGTTTTAAGAGCAGCTTTAAGATTTTTCTGAGTTGATTCATTTAATTCAACAGCAGAGATGACCTTAGCCAGCGCAGCACCTCTTTTTTCAGCAATATAATTAGCTACTTGCTGTTCTATTTCAGCCAAGTTGTCTGCATAACCTTGCGAAATAGTAAGTGTCACAAGGTCAAGAGTCATTGAAGTAACTCTTTTTGAAAAGATGTTATTTATTGCTTCAATTTTCTTATCTGCGGGTATGCCAAAATTTCTAAATACATCTAATGCTTCGCTGTTCGAATTAAGTGCTTGAAGAACTTGGAGGAATTCTTCTTCTGTTTTTACGCTGTCATCAGATGATGAAATAATTTCAACTAACCCCTTAGAAAAAGATTCTGTTCCCATTTAGCTTGATGTCTCCATGTCTTTTATGAATTTATCAATTAAATCTTGCTGATCTTTTTCTGACATTGATGATGCTACTTTTTGTGATATTGCTAGTGATAAATCTGCTACTTGGGAACTTATCTCTGATGATAATCTCTCCTTTTCAGCTTCAGAATCTGATTTAGCTTTTTCAACAATTGAATCAGCATCTTGTCTAGCTTGTTCAATGATTTCTTCTTTAACTTTTTCAGCAGCAGCCTTACCTTCATCAATTATTTTTTGAACATCTGAATTTGCATCTGAAACAAGTTTTGCATATTCAGCTTTTGTTGCTTCTGCTTCAGCTTTAGTCGCTTCTGCAGCTTCAATCTGTCCTTCAATTGATGCAGCTCTTTCTTCAAGAGTTGTATTTAAAGCTGGTAGTGCCCATTTCCATACAAAGAAAAAGACAATTCCAAAGGCTGCAATACCAGCTACTAATTCTGATGTTGCTGGGAGTAGTAAATCTACTCCTGAGCCTGCTTCTTCAGCTTCTGCGTAAAATACGTTTAAATTTAAAGTCATTTGTAAATCCTATACTAAGAAGAATAGAACGAACCCGATAAGTGCTAATGCCTCTGTAAAGGCGATACCTAAGAACATTGTTGTTCTTACCATACCTGCAGCTTCTGGTTGTCTAGCCATCGCTTGTACAGCATTACCAGCAATTAACCCGATTCCAATACCGGGACCAATTGCGGCTAGTCCGTATCCTATTAACGCGTATGCAGCTTCCATTTTCCTCCTTATTATTAATGCTCTGGGTGCAGAGACGTTTGTATATACACTGCAGACAACAAAGTAAAAATGTATGCCTGCAAAATTGAAACTATTAGCTCAAATCCGTAAATTGCTAATCCTAATGTAAACCAAGCAACACCTATAGGTGTTCTTGAGATGAGATATTCTACCCCGCCTGGTTGAACTATAAAAAAGTAAGCTGATGCGAGTAACAGACTGAGCATTACGTGTCCAGCAACTAAGTTAGCGAAAAGTCGTACAGCTAAACTGAAAGGCCTTACAAGAAGAACTGAAACCAATTCTATAATCCCCACTAAAGGTTTTAATGCAACGGGAACACCTGGTGGCCATATTAAGTGAGTAAAGTAGCCTATCCCCTGTTTTTGTACACCTACTACTAAAAATATTACATAGGTAATCAGACTTAGGAACAATGGCAGAGCCATTCTTGATGTAACTGGGAAATTTACGAGGGGTGTTACTTCAAAGAGGTTTCCAACAAGGACAAACATAAATATAGAAATAAGATATGGTGTAAACTTTTCTCCACCCCTGCCAATAACTCCTACAGCAATTTCATCTTTGATGAATGAAAATATTGACTCAACAACAGATTGAAGCTTCCCTGGGACTGTTGATTTTTTTCTTAATCCAAAATACATCAAGGCTACTGGTATCAATCCAGCAAGAACAATTAATATTTCAGTTCTAGAAATTTCAGTAGTTCCAAAATTTGCAAATTCGAATAGCTCATTAACATTTGCAGGTTTGCAAACTACTTCATTTATAAAATCACAAGTTTCAGCTGCTGTTATCATTTACCCAATCTAAATCTGTGTCTTTTCTCTTTATAACCATAGCCATTTCTAAAAATAACATGCTCAAAAAAACTATAGGAACTGTCAAAGACATTACCATTTCATCAATAGGATATAAGTTTCTGAATAATATCAGAAATCCAAATATGTAAATTAATCTTGCTACATAGCCAAATAAAGCTGAAAAATAATACAAGTTTAGGGAGATGTTTGCAGCAAAGGACATTAAAAAAGCTCCTAAATAAAAACCTGATGCAACAATCAGACCAGAAATAAAAGAAGTAATCATTGCTTCCGTAGACTTTATTAAGAACAGCAAGGGAACAATCGTATAAATTGGAAAAGATCGTTTAAGCATGCGTGTAGCAAGTATTAACTCTACATTCATAGTTTATTCTCTAATTTTTTGGAAATTTGCCACATTCTTCTCGAACCATCATAAATACCTATTAAAACAAATATGATTACTGGAACTGGTTCATAACCAATAAAATATTGGATTAAAAGTCCGACAAGTAGTCCACTAATTATTGATGTAGAGAAGGAAGTTACTGGACCAAAGTCTTGTAAGTTAAGGTTATTTTGTTTAGGCATACGGTTGATGTGATAACGCCAGATCTCTTACCTGAGCTTTTAAAAGTGATAATTCTTTTTCATCATTCCTATTCTTAAGAATATCTGAGATTAATAAACCGACCATGGTTAACTCCTTTTCTTTCATGCCGCATGTTGTAACGGCAGGTGTTCCCATGCGTATCCCTGATGTGACGAAGGGGGATCTTGTATCAAACGGTATTGCATTTCTATTGAGAGTTACACCCATTTCATTTAATAAAATACCTGCTTCTTTTCCTGTGAGTTCTTCGTCAACACTTTGAGTATCTACTAGGACAATATGATTAACAGTTCCTCCACTAACAACCCTTAATCCTTCATTTGAGAATGAGTCTGCTAGCGCTTTGGCATTTTTTAAAATCTGCTGTGCATACATTTTAAAATCATCTGATAAAGCTTCCTTAAAACAAACTGCTTTTGCAGCTATCTGATTATTTATTGCTCCACCCTGTGCACCAGGAAAAATATTTTTATCTACATCTTTTGCAAATTCTTCTTTTGAAAGTATGAGCCCACCCCTTGGACCTCTGAGAGCTTTATGAGTTGTTGCAGTAACAACATCTGCGTACTCCATCGGGTTATCGACAACTTTACCAGCAACTAACCCTATAAAATGTGCTGCATCGACCATAAATTTTGCATTTATTGAATCTGCTATTTCTCTAAAGGCTTTGAAATCTAAATTTTGTGAATAAGACGAGTAACCAGCTATCAATAATTTTGGTTTATGTTGGTGCGCTAGTTTCTCAACTTCCTCCATATCTATTAATTCTGTTTCCTTGTTTAAGCCATAACCGACAAAATTATACATTCGGCCAGAAAAATTTACTGGGGAACCGTGTGTTAGGTGACCCCCTTGATCAAGATCCATACCCATAACCGTATCTCCAGCATTTAATAACTGAAGATAAATAGACATATTTGCTGAAGAACCAGAGTGTGGTTGAACATTTGCATGATCTGCATCAAAAAGTTCACAAGCTCTATCTATAGCTAATTGCTCTATTTCATCAATGGTCTCACATCCTTCATAGTATCTTCTACCAGGAAAGCCTTCAGAGTATTTATTAGTCAAAATTGATCCAGATGCCTCCATTACTGCTTTAGATGCGAAGTTTTCAGATGCAATCAAATGAATATGGGAATTCTGTCTATTTAAATCTTGATCTATTAAATTTGATATTTCGACATCAACATCTGATAAATTGTTTTGTGATGCTCCATTTGTATCCATATTCATATCTTAACAGTAACTTGGTGGCCACTTTAATGGACCTTGCCTTAAAATTTTTCCTCCATCAACCCTCAGATCTACCACAGTTGAGCCGTCGCCGTGAATAGCATATCCTTCCAAATAGGCTGAAACAGAATTTCCAAATATCTTTTCAGCTTCAATGTGGTTGTTTGCATCATTATTACCAGAGATATTTGCACTGGTAACTGCTAGAGGACCTGTTTTTTTTAATAGTTCGAGTGCTAATTCATTTTCAGGTACTCGAATTCCAACTGAATCCGGATTTGTAGTACCTATACCTGGTGGAAACGCTTCATATACTTCAACAACTACAGTCAATGGACCAGGCCAATACAACTCAACCACTTCAGGTATTTCTGTTTTTATATTAAGTTTTCTTAATTCAGTAAAAGAGTGTACGAGTAATGAAATAGGTTTGTCATCATTCCTCTCCTTGATTTTAAATAGATTGTCAACTGCTGACTGAGAACTAGGATTTACACCTATCCCGTAGACAGTTTCAGTTGGAATGCCAACAATTTTATTCTGTTCAATTTTAGTCACAGCTTCATCTAAATTATCTAGTTGCAAAAACATAACGATCCTTTTCAGCTAAATCTTTTAGTAATTTTACATCTTTCCAATTTGCCAATAAATCTAATGTTTGTGCAGACTTTGTTGAGTCGATCTCAAGGCAAAGTGTTACATTGGCGAGGTCTCTACTTTCAATTTGTTGTATTAATTTTGATATTATTTCTAAACCATCTACTCCTCCATTTAATGCGATTAGTGGTTCATAATCTACAACCTCTTTATCAAGGCCATCTAAATTATCTTCTGGAATGTATGGAAGATTTGCAATAATTAAATCAACTTTTTCAGTTTTAACATTTTCTAATAAATCAGATTGATAAAAATTTACAGCTAGTGAGTTAAGTTGTGCATTTTCAACTGCAATACTTAATGCTTCTTGGGAGATGTCTATACCGGAAACTTCAACATCAGGGAATAAAGCTTTCATCATTAAAGCAATACATCCGGAACCGGTTCCAATATCTAAAATGCCCTTTGAAGGTCCTGTATTCTCCTTGATAAGCTCAACGAGATATTCCGTTTCAGGTCTAGGTATCAAACAACGCTGATCAACTTTTAGCTGAATGGTATAAAAAGGTACATACTCTTCAATGTACTGTAATGGTTCATTGTTAAGTCTTCTAGTTAATAGTTTTGAATACTCATTTTCATAGTCTGTTGGTGAACCTTTTATTTCTTTTGCTTTTTCTCGCAATCGAGCTAATTCGTATTGCGGTATATTTCTGATGCTCACTTTATTCTTCCAAGTTAGCCAAACGTGTAGTTTCATGATCAGCAATCAAAGCAGTAACAAAATCTTCTAAGTCCCCATCCAACACTTGGTCAAGCCGTTTAATTGTTAAGTTGATACGATGGTCTGAAACTCTGTTGTCTTTATAGTTATAAGTTCTTATTTTATCTGAACGCTCACCAGAGCCTACTTGCTCTTTTCTTTCTTTAGCTCTTTCAGCAGCAGCTTCATCTTGTCGTGCTTTTAATAAACGTGCCCTTAAGATTCTCATTGCTTGATTTTTATTTTTTAACTGTGATTTTTCATCTTGACTGGTGACGACCAATCCTGTGGGGATATAAGTAATTCTTACTGCTGAGTCAGTTGTATTAACACTCTGTCCACCTGGTCCACTCGATCTATATACATCAATTTTTAAATCATTTGCAGCAATGCTTAAGTCAACATCTTCTGCTTCAGGTAAAACTGCAACAGTTGCAATTGATGTGTGTATTCTGCCTTGTGTTTCAGTTTTTGGAATTCTTTGTACTCTATGAGCTCCTGCCTCAAACTTAAGTTTTGAATATACACCTTTTGATTTAATTGAGAAAATAATTTTGTTATAGCCTCCTTGATCAGATGCGGTAAGCTCTATGGGCTCTACGTTCCAAGTGTTTCGCTCGGCAAAACGAGTATACATCTTATATAAATCGCCAACCCAAATAGCTGCCTCTTCCCCACCTGCACCTGGACGTATCTCTACTAATACATCTTTCTCATCAAGTGGGTCTTTAGGTAAAAGTGCAATTTTTATATCTTCTGTAAGTCTAAGGATTGAAGATTTTGAGTCACTCATTATTGTTTCTAATTCATTCTTCATATCTGAATCTTGTTCAGACTTTAGCATCTCTTCTGCATCTGCAATGTCACCTTTAAGTATTCTCCATTCATTAAAAAGCACAACAATTGAACTGACATCACTATGTCTTTTTGCTAATTCAGCATAAGCATTCGGATCAGAAGATATATCCATTTTTTGAAGTCCTACTTCTATCTCTTCCAACGAACTTTCCAAAGCTGTGAGTTTCTCAACTAACGCCTCATCCATTTTTTAATTCCTTTGATTTAGATAGTAGTTCATCGAATCCATCAATATCTTCGCTGTGCTTAATACAGTTAGCCATAGATATAATTGCTACTTCAATCTGTTCGTCGCTTGGGGCTTTAGTCGTTATTTTTTGAGTCCAAATACCTGGAGTTGAAAATATTTTAGATATTATCGACTCACTATTTTTAAAATTATATTTCAAAATTTCGTATGAAATCATAGCGACTAAGAATACATGAAGTAAGCGAGAAATTAGTGTAAAAAATATATTGAGGGTAGGAATGAATGGAAGCGTTAGCAAACTTACAAAAACTATTAAAAATATAAAAGCAGTTCCACAACGAATATGTTCTTTTGGATATTTTTTGATATTGTCCACATTTAAGGACTGATCAGCTTCAAATGATGCAATTGCCATGTGTTCTGCTCCATGATATTCAAATAATTCTTGTGCATCTTTAGTCTTACCAACAAGATATATATACGTAATAACGATTACTCCTCTTAACATACCCTCAGCAAAACCTTTGTTAACCTGACTTAAATCTAAAAGATCTATTAACAAACGAGGCCCTACTATTAAAAGACTTAAAATAGATACTAAAAGTAATGAATTTGTGATCTTGCTAAAAAGACTCTCTTCTTCTTGTTCCCCATAATATAAAGTATCTGAAAGTGATATTCCTTTGTAGCCAACATATAAAGAGTCGACTAAAGCTCCGACACCTCTTATGAAAGGGGTCTTCCATATTCCACCCCTTTGGGTCAAAGGTGTTCTAGGTTCAAAATAATTATGTATTTGATTTTTTTGGTCTCTTACTGCAAGAGACCATCCCTTTGGGCTCTGAATTAAAACACCGCCAATTACAGCTTGTCCTCCATAGGCAATATTTTCATTAGACATTCTTGGAGTGTTGAATTAAGTTATTCTTCTTCTTGAGAAGAAGCTTGGCGTGTACTTGTTGAACCGTACCTTTGTTTAAATCTTTCTACACGACCTGTGGAGTCCACAAGCTTTTGCTTGCCGGTAAAAAATGGGTGGCTTGCACTAGAAATTTCAAGCTTTACTAATGGGTAATCATTACCATCTTCCCAAGAAATTGTCTCACTTGTTTTAATTGTAGATCGAGTAAGAAATGCAAAACCTGCGTCTTCATCTTGGAAAACTACTTCTCTATAGTCTGGATGTATGCCTTGTTTCATATTTACACTCTAACTTAGTTGTTGTTTTTTGCGACATCTTTTAAGAAGGCTTCGTTTGTTTTAACAGTTTTGAATCTATCTATTAAAAGCTCTGTAGCGCCACTGTCTAGTCCAACTAATACTCTTCTTAAGGCCCATAGAGACTGTAATTCTTGTGGGGAAACAAGTCTTTGCTCTTCTCTAGTTCCAGATGGGGTAACGTCAATTGCTGGGAACACACGTTTGTCAGCTAGGCCTCTATCTAATTTAAGTTCCATGTTTCCAGTTCCTTTAAATTCCTCAAATATAACTTCATCCATTTTGGAACCCGTTTCAACGAGAGCTGTTCCAAGAATAGTTAAACTTCCTCCACCTTCTATATTTCTAGCTGCTCCAAAAAATTGCTTTACTGGTGTTATAGCTGTTGAATCTAAACCACCCGAAAGAATTCGACCACTGGCTGGAGAGGCTAAGTTATGTGCTCTAGCTAAACGAGTTATGGAATCAAGAAGAATGACAACATCTTTTCCTTCCTCTGTAAGTCTTTTTGCTCTTTCAATTGCTAATCTTGAAACCTGTGTGTGTTCTTCTGGAGGTCTATCGAAAGTAGAAAAGATTACTTCCCCATTTACTGATCTCTGCATGTCTGTTACTTCTTCTGGTCTCTCATCAACGAGAACGACCATTAAATGTACCTCTGGATTATTTTCAGAAATTGAGTTTGCAATCTCTTTAAGAATTGTTGTTTTACCTGCCTTCGGTGGTGACACAATTAATCCTCTTTGGCCCTTACCAATCGGAGCAATTAAATCGATAATTCTACCAACAATCTTTTCAGGCTTACCTAGTATTTCTAGTTTTAAACGTTCATCGGGAAAAAGAGGAGTCAATTTATTAAAATCTACACGTCTAGCTAATAGTTCAGGATCAGCACCATTAACTGTTTTTGGTTCCATTAAGGCTGGATATTTCTCTTTTTGCCTCGGTGCGCGAATAGGTCCCTCAACTAAGTCACCCTTACGCATTCTGTATTTCTTAATGATTCCTGCTGGAACATAAACATCATTATCACCTGGTTTATATCCATTGCATCGTAAAAAACCATAACCCTCAGGAAGAATATCTAGAACACCTTCTCTTGATTCTCCAGCTTTGACTTGGCTATCTCCAGAGTTAACAACCGAAGGTAAGTCCGAATCATCATTCTTACTTATAACTTCTGCAACAACTGGTTCTTCAGTCTCAATAACCTCATCCCCCTGCTCGAGTAAAAGGTCAATTAACTTAGCTTTTTGTAAGCCTTTATGATCAAGGCCTAATCCATCTGCTATCGCTCTTAAATCGGCGACAGATTTTGATTGTAATTGTGTTCTTGCGGACATTGTTCTCCTAATTCAAAACATTCGATTTGGAATGATAGTGATTTTTTTGTCTGAAAGACAATATCATTATATACATAATAATTCTAAAACAACATGATTTAAATTTTTTTAGTAAATGTATATGTAACAGCAAATATCATGCTTACTAAATAATAAATAAGACCATAAACAATAACTTCTGGCATGTTAAAGGTTAAGCCAAGAACAATTACTATTGGAAAGTTCTGACATAGTCCTTCAATGGTAATTGTCGCTGCGTCTATTTTTTTAATCTTGATTGCCATAGAAAGAAAGTAGTTTAAAAAAACAATTAATGCCAAAGAAAATAGTGCAATTTTTGTACCTTCAAAAAAATTATTGACCATAATTTCTCGTATTTCAAAAGGCCCTGTGAATGTTAAAACTAATACTGAAATTCTCAGGAAATTATCTAACCTAGAAGTAGATTTTTCAGCAAATTTAGGTTTTTTTATTACTGCGTAGATGCCAATTGTAAATGGTAGTAAAACTAAAACTACCAGTTGGGTAAAGGTTTCTAGAAAATTTATTGTTAAGCTTTCCTTATCAAGTGCTGCAATATTAAGCCATAAAACTATTGTTACTGGTGAAAGAACCGAAGCTATAGAAGTAAGCGCAACTGAAAGACTTACGTTACCTTTCTTTATATGAGTAAGTAATCCTGATACATGACCTCCAGGAACAATCAGTACAAGTAAGGCTGCAACTGCAAATATTGAATTACTAAATACTCTAGTTGAGAGAATCCCTATTAATGGCAATAATATTATCTGTAATATCAATCCATAAATAAAACTCTTCTTTTCATTTAACAACTGTTTGATGTCATCAAGATTGGAAGTCGCACCTAAAAAGTAGAATAATAGCGGGATTAAAAAGGGTATCACTTTAAATGATATTGCACTGCTTACTATTTCCCCCATAGGGCATTATAGAATATTTAACTTGTGCTACAAGTATCTATAAACTGCGTTAGATAGACTATCTCTGCCTTTGTCAGCTCACCGGCTAATCTGTAATGATTGTAAGAACCGCCGAAATAAAGAACGAGTGCGTCTGCAAACTCTTCCTCTCCTCCGAAGTAATTCCAAGCATCTTTTCTATAACTAGTATTTTCAGCATTACTACAATTTCTGGTTAGGTAAGAAAAAGCGTGCGCTGACTCGTGTATAAGTACATCTTGGGATTCTTCAGCAGTAAATGCTCTATTAGAGATCCAGATTGAAAGAGACCATTTAGCACCCTTAGTTCCATCTGGATTGGTACCTGATGAGTCCCATACGCCATAGGGGCACCTTGAAACTAAAGATAATGCATACTGGTGACATCCATTGATAAACAATACTTTGTTTCCAATAACTTCAATTAGAACAGAAGGTAAATTGCTAACTAGTAAATCTAGTGCTTCTTGGTTACTTCCCTCAAATCCTGGGAATTCTAAATATGGTCCTATATAAAGTAACTGCTGATCATCTTTTTCCTCAACTATACGAACAGACTCCGAATCATCGGATATGGTATCTGGAACTGTTGTGGTGGTAGTATCTGGAACTGTTGTGGTGGTAGTATCTGGAACTGTTGTGGTGGTAGTATCTGGAACTGTTGTGGTGGTAGTATCTGGAACTGTTGTGGTGGTAGTATCTGGAACTGTTGTGGTGGTAGTATCTGGAACTGTTGTGGATTGTAGAGTTTGAGTATTAAACAATACTAAAGAAACGGCGGCAAGAACTACTAGGAATATAAATGAAAGTATGAACTTATTATTCATTATCCGAGAATACCTTTACTGCAAAACCAAGAATTAGAATGCCTAAGATGTAAATCAAAAGCATTATTCCAAATGTTATTGAGAATGATCCCATACTAAGTATATCTTGTTGAAAATTAGCAAATTCGCTGTCAGGAGATATGATTAGAATTCTTATAAAAAGCCATACTCCAATTATGAATGAAAGTAACGGTAATACTTTATATACTCCCCGTGAGTCATTCAATGATTCAAATAATTCATTTCCACCTCCAGGAAGAGATTTTAATAATACTCCTTCTAGGCACATTAAGTAAGATAAGGAGGCTATTGCAGTAATTACAGTTGAGTTGAGAACGAATTCCATTGAGGTTAAATAAAAGAATCCAAAACCTGTGAGACTCAATGCTATAGATGAGAAAAATTTTGGAGAAATTTTTGCCGGAGAGCGATAAGAAATTATGTAACTACTAGCAACAAATCCAAAAATAAATCCTATAGGCATATTGAAATATATAAATGATAAAGTTGAAACCATTGCAAAAAAAATTGCTTGTGGAGCCCATTTAATTTTGACTTCTTGTTTCAAATACTTACTTTCAATAAATCCCTCCGTTCCTTCTGAGAATAGTGTCACTGATGCTAACCCAACAAAAGCGGCAATAAATATTGCGATATTCTCTAAGTCAATAGAGAAACTAGCTCCTTCCTCAACGTAGCCAACAAGAAACGAGGTAAGAATCAAGACGAACGAGATTTTTAGTGTATTTTTAAATTTGCTATTCTTTATAAATTCCTTATCGGATTGAAACCACCTAATGTTATTGTCTGATAATATCTTGTTGAACCATTCTTGAAGTAATAAGACAATATAAAAAAGCACAATAATGGATGTAGATACTACAACTGCCATACTATTTTTTTCCTGGTCAGTTAAGTCGATATCGTCAAATAAAGGAATCGATGTTATCAATGCATTAGTTATTTCTATATTCAAAAAATCTACTTTTTCTTCAATTACTACCTGAGGAATATTTGTAGTTGTTGTAGTGGGTAAAGTAGTTGTTGTTGTAGAAGTTGTCGTTGTTGTTGGAAGAGATAGTAACTTATTATTAAAGTATGTTTCTTTTATGAATTCATAACAGTTAACAGCCGGACACTCTTCTGAATCTTGCTCAATAGATGTGGTCACTAGTACAAGAATTGTTACCTCTACTTCATCAGCATAACAACACATCTCAATACTTCCATCAGGAGTAAGGAGTTGATACCGTTCTATTGTGTCATAGTGATTTATCTCAAGTATTATTTCATCGTAGTCTTTGATATTTACTGACCATGAAATCTCAAATGTTTGACTATCTATTGTAATTAATTTAATGTCTATATTACTTTCATCTAATGATGCATTAAAAAATAAAAAGAAAGAAAAAAATATTAATAACTTCTTCATATATTATTTTTGAAGTTTCAAAGCCTTCTCAACTATAAGTCTAATTTCTTGACGATACCATTCATCAGTAAATTTAGACCACAAATCAAATTTAGGGTTGAAACGCATCCAAAGAAATGTTCGACCATTTAAATTTGCAAATATTTCCTCCGCAAGTTTATAAGGATCTATATTCGGTGTTTGTTCAGCTAATTTTATTGAAATATTTAAACATACGTCATATGGCTCGCCCTGTATCCACTTCCCACTTTCAAGTATTTCATTTATATTAAAGAATGCATATCTCACAGCATCGCCTAATTCGATAATTTTATCTGCAATAAGTGTTAAAAATTCATTAAGTTGATCTGATGGATCGTGATTTTTCTCAATAAAAGTTACGAAGTCTATGGTTACTTCTTCAAATCCTGATTTAAAGATTGAACCTAATATGTCTAACTTATTATCTGGAAAATGATTGTAGGCTGTTGCAACAGATACTCCGGCATTTTTAGCTATCAACGATACAGTAATTTTATTATTTTTCATTAATGGATTGTTGTATAAATCAATCGCTGCAGAAACTAATTTTTCGTGCACTTCTTCATAGGTTTTTTGTGCTCTTAAACTTCTTCCATCAATTTTTTCAGGTTGCATATCCATATCCTAGTTGCCACTCTCGATTTTAAAAAGTATTCCAGTAATAACTAGTCTCTGACGTGCAGAATATTTTGGATGACAGGTAGTAAGTGTTATTCTGTCATCACCCCTGTTGTAAAGAACATACTCACCTTCATTTGCATCAACAATAAGTTTCTCATCAATTTCATAATGGTATTTATTTCCACCAGAATTTAAAAATATAGTATCTCCAACTTCTAATAAATCTAATCTACTAAAAGGAGCTCCATAAGTTGTTCTATGTCCTGCGATTCCAACATTTCCTCCAGAACCCGGTAAGTTTGTTTGCATATAGTGTCCCGGGCCATACTGTAAGCTCATCTCATCAGTTCCGGAAACTACATACTGTTTAAGATTTATTGAGGGTATTTCAAGATAACCAAAAACACTGGGTACGTAATTAATAACTTCATTATTGCGAGTAAGTCCTGGAATATCTCTAAGATTTTCGAATACAGGTATGTCACTTTGAAGCGGATTATTTTTCTGGATAACAAGCTGTTCATTTTCTGAAATAGCTTCGACATCACCTGAATAAATACTTTCTAAATATTCTTGTGCATTTTGTTGTTCAAAATTAGTTAAATACATTTGCTGGGAAGCATAGACACCAAGTCCCAATCCGGCAAAAATTAAAAGGGATGCAAAAGCAAGACCACTATTTCTTCCAGTTTGTTTTTTTTGTTTCTGTTGAGTTCTAATCTTAAAAAATCTTTTTGAGGTCAATTCTTCTTCAGATGAGAAGATCTCTTTACTAGGTTCTGAGCCAGTAAACTCAATATCAAAGTTATTTGATATTAGTGAAAAAACTTCTTCAAATTTTTCTTTAGTGATACTTTCATCACGTTCTTTATATTTTCTTTCTAGATTTTTAATCGCAACAAGTGTGTATTCCAACTCACCATTTAAAGATGTGAGTTTTTCGTTATATCTTCCTATACCAACACCGTATGGATTCATTTCATCAAGAGGGATTTTGATAAGTACTTTCTCTTTAAGAATTTTTTCAAGTTTTGATTTCAACTTAAAAGAATTTTTATAGATATTCTCGATTGTTATATTTCCTGGCTGTGATAATAACCTTTTTTTTCTTGAGGAACCAAATAAAGCCAATCCCGCAAAAAGAACCAAAGAACCACTTATAAGGATATAGTCCAAATCTATACCAGTTTCCGCTAATTTTAAACTATCTTCTTTGTAAAAATATTGAATTTCATAATTACCATCCGTAAAGTAAAGATCTTCTTCAAAGTCATCCCAAACAAAGTAGTCATTTCCCTCTTCTTTTGTAAGGGGGTCGTCAAACTCCAATAACTCTTCATCAATTTCATCATCTGTAAGGTTAATTGTTGGTACTGTTGTTGTTGTAACTCCTGTATCAATGCTTGGTTCTATTGGTACTGTTGTAGTTGTTGATGTAGACGTAGCGGTGATTACTGGAATTGTTGATGTCACTGTAGAAATATTTTCATTATCACAATTATTTAATTTGCTAAATCGACCAACTGTTCTGTGAGAACCTAATTCATCTTTAAAAACAATCTTTATCTTAAAATTAGAATCTTCTGGCACACCACCAATAGACGTGATGAATATATTATTATTAGCGCCAACTTTATACGTATTAAAGAATACTCTTTTGCTGTCTACCCAGACTTTTACTCTAATATCTGCACCCACTGTGGAACTTACATTTAGAGCTGTAATCCCAAATGATGCTCCACCACCGTCTGAACAAGATCTGTTTACAAATAATGATGGTTTAAATATCTCCTGTTTGAGCGTAGTAGTCGTTGTTGGAGGGAGAGTTGTAGTTGTAGTTGTAGTTGTAGTTGTGGTTGAAGTTGTAGTTGTAGTTGTGGTTGTGGTTGTAGGGTTCTGAATTGGACAATTAGCAGTATAAGAAAGGGTCGGATCTACACCAGGTATATCTGTCTCATCCGTTACCCATGAGGAACTATCATGTGATGTTCCAGATTTTCTGGAACTATATCTCCATTGAACAGTTTCACCATTAGCTAACACTGGTCCGTTATAAGTTTCAGATGAATTAGCCGTAACCTCCTCATCATTTTTTAATTCAGTCCATGAAGAACCACTGTTAGTTGAATATTCTACCCTGTAAAAAACTGATACTGTTGCTTGGGAGCCACTATTAAGAGTTATTGTTGTTGTTTGAGTACTAGAAACTGAGCATGTTCCAACTGCAGTAGAAACAC
>Ga0257106_1000595_pt1 | contig 20688 bp, 15 predicted proteins | sample LP_taG_3_FD_190177 | JGI IMG/M metagenome (GOLD analysis project Ga0257106, IMG submission 190177) | Marine microbial communities from Northeast Subartic Pacific Ocean, Canada - LP_J_2011_P26_10m | ecosystem: Environmental > Aquatic > Marine > Oceanic | place: Canada: Northeast Subartic Pacific...
ACCGAGCGGCGGCGGCGGCGGGAATAGAAGGAGCTGGAATAGCAACAGTTCGCATAAGTTTTCCATGCGCTTCGAGGCGGACGACGACGACGACGACGATTCGGTCGCAAAGAACGTGGTAAAAGCTACGCCTTTGACGGCGACGCCGTCTTGGAAGTCCAACGAGTGGATGATGGAGAAGATTACGAAGAATCAAAATCAATTCGTCAAAGAAGGAGATAAACTCACGGTTGTCGAAAACGAAGACTCGCTGGACGTGCTGGAGAATCAACGGATGGAAGAAGAGGCGAGGGAGGAGAATCGATTCGGGAATACAAACAAAGATTTAGATCGCGCGTGGTACGACGACGACGAAGGTGGGGGTGGACACGGCGACGCCTTCGATCCGTTCGGAGAAAAAACAGACGTGAAGTCAAAAGAACGCTTCGAGAGGAAACAGTTGGAGTACGCGAAACGGTTAACCAGAGCGGACGGGTCGTTGATGACGCTGGCGAATTCCGCGCGATTTTCACAAATTCATAAAGACCACGCGACGTGGGAAGAAAACAGAATGTTAACGTCTGGCGTCGCTCGCGTGAAAGAAATCGATTTGATGGCGCAAGACGAAGATTTCGGCGAAGAGAAGGCGATTTTGTTAGTGCACGATACGAAGCCGCCGTTTTTGCAAGGGAAAAGAGCCTTCGCGAAAGCGCAAGAGGCGTCGTTGCCAGTGAAAGATCAAACGAGCGACATGGCGATGATTGCGAGGAAAGGGTCCAACTTAGTTAAAGAAATTCGAATGAAAAGGGACGAGAATAAAAGTCGCGATCGGTTTTGGGACGTGAAAAACTCGAAAATCGGCGACATCACCGGAACGACAAACGAAGAAGACAAAATCGCGGAAGATCAAAAGATGAAAGAAGATGAGGAAATGCGTAAGCGTGGGGAGAAGAATGACGTCGTTGGTAAAGACGGCGAGATTGATTTCAAAGCGGATTCAAAGTTTGCGGACGCGATGAAGGAAAAATCTGAAGCCCAATCGGATTTCGCCAAGTCAAAAACGATGAAAGAACAGAGAGAATTTTTACCCGTCTATAAGTGCAAAGCAGATTTAATGTCGGTGATTCGCGAGAATCAAATTGTTGTCGTCGTTGGTGAGACTGGATCGGGGAAAACCACGCAAATGACGCAGTACATGCACGAGGCCGGGTACACCACGTTTGGTATGGTTGGGTGCACGCAGCCGAGACGAGTAGCCGCGATGTCTGTAGCGAAGAGAGTTTCCGAGGAATTCGGGTGCGAACTAAGTCGAGAAGTTGGGTATGCGATTCGTTTTGAAGATTGCACGAGTTCAGATACAATTATCAAGTACATGACTGATGGCGTCTTGCTGAGAGAAACGCTCAGAGATTCCGATTTGGACGAGTATTCCGCGATTATCATGGACGAAGCGCACGAGAGAAGTTTGCACACGGATGTACTTTTCGGTATTTTGAAGAAAGTTGTCGCGAGGCGAAGAGATTTCAAGTTAATTGTTACATCAGCGACGCTAAACGCATCGAGATTTTCGGATTTTTTCGGTAACGTTCCAGTATTTAACATTCCTGGCCGAACGTTTCCAGTTGAAATCATGTACAGTAAAACGCCCGTGGAAGATTACGTGGAAGGCGCCGTGAAACAAGCGTTGGCTATTCACATGTCTTACCCTCCTGGTGACATTTTGCTTTTCATGACTGGCCAAGAAGAAATTGAAACCGCATGTTACGCGTTGGAGGAACGTATCGCTGAGCTCGAAGCAGACGCCGAAGGGCAGACGAAAATCCCTCCGTTAGCTGTGTTGCCGATTTATTCGCAACTGCCTTCGGATTTACAAGCAAAGATTTTTCAGTCCGCGGAGAAAGGCCATCGTAAGTGCATCGTTTCTACGAATATTGCAGAAACGTCGTTGACGCTAGATGGCGTGAAATACGTCGTCGATACGGGTTACTGTAAGTTAAGTGTGTACAATCCTCGAGTAGGTATGAACGCGTTGCAAGTGTTCCCGTGTTCTCAAGCGGCGGTGAATCAACGTTCGGGAAGAGCCGGGAGAACCGGTCCCGGAATAACCTATCGCTTATACACGGAAATGGCGTACAAATACGAGCTCTTGTCGACGACTGTTCCGGAAATTCAACGGACGAACCTCGGCAACGTCGTTTTGCTCTTGAAATCGCTCAACATTGAAAATCTGTTAGATTTCGATTTCATGGATCCGCCGCCGAAGGAAAACATTTTGAACTCAATGTACCAGCTATGGATTCTCGGTGCGTTGGATAACGTCGGCGGCTTGACAAAACTTGGTTCGAAAATGGTCGAGTTCCCCGTCGATCCTCCGTTAGCCGCGACTTTGTTGAAAGCCGAATCGCTCGGGTGCTCCAACGAAATCTTAACCGTCATTTCTATGCTCTCCGTCCCTTCCGTTTTCTTTCGCCCGAAAGATCGCGAAGAAGAGTCCGACGCCATGCGCGAAAAATTTTTCGTTCCAGAAAGCGACCATTTAACGCTTTTAAACGTCTATCAGCAATGGAAAACGAACGGTTATCGCAACGATTGGTGCAACAAGCATTACATTCAAGGTAAAGGCATGAAGAAAGCGAGAGAAGTACGCGCGCAGCTCGCGGATATCATGAAGTCGCAAAAGGTGCAGTTGACCACGTGCGGCTCGGATTGGGATGTCTGCCGACGCGCTTTGTGCGCGTCGTATTTTCATCAAGCCGGTCGTTTACGTGGTATCGGCGAATATGTAAACTGCCGAAACGGTATGCCGTGTCATTTGCACCCTTCCTCTGCGTTGTACGGATTAGGTTACACTCCCGATTACGTGTGCTACCATGAAATCGTAATGACGAGTAAAGAATACATGCAATGCGTGACGGCGGTGGAGCCAGAGTGGTTGGGAGAATTCGGGCCCATGTTTTACACGCTGAAGAAATCACACTCGTCGTTGGCGCAATCGAAAGCGAAGCAAAGAGAAGAGAAAGAGAAGATGAAGATGGAAATGAAGCAGAAAAAAGAGCTCGAAAACGCAGAGAAGAGGAAAATCCAGGAGAAGATGGAGGCGAAGATTGAGAGAGAGTCGAGAAAGATCGTCACGCCAGGAGGAACTGGTTTACGCGCAAGTGGCGCGTCGTCTGTTTCCGGCGGTGGTGGCTCAAAGTTTCGAACGCCGTCCTCGAAACGGCCCGGGACGGGTGGGAAGACGCCGAGACGTTTCGGGTTGTAACGCATTGACGTATTCGTATAAATATTTTAGAAATTGTAGAAAGCAGTAGTAGTTAAAAGTTTTAGTAGGAAAAGTAAACAACGCTGAAGCTAAATATTAATATATATATAAATCTATGCGGAAACGCTCAACCGTTTCAAGTGTTCCATGAACACTTCCAAACTCACGTCGTCGGTGAAGATTACATCGCTTCCACCGGCGTGTCCGTACGGCGAGCCTTGCGAATTGTGCGTCGCGGACGGGTTCAATTTAGCTAACAAAAATCTCGCCTGCGACCCGTTTTGATCGCAATCGACCAATCTAGGTACCGGGAACCGTTGGTTTAAGATGTAATTCGCATCTTCTTGCGGCATTTTTAACAACTCCGCGAACGCTTTGTGTTCTTCTTGTTCTTGATATTTCGCCTTGCGCCATTGCGCGATGGTGGAGCCGTGGAAAACGACGACGGAGAAGTACGCGTCTAAGAGTAAGATTCTATCCGGCGCGACTGAACAGACGTCCAATAATACCGGTTCAGGAGGCACATTGAAGGAATACGCGGTCAATGTCGGTTGAATCATGACTAAAGAATTCAACACGTTTTCGCGCCATAACACTACTCGAAAATACGCGGTTTCGTCCGGCGAGTTGTTGAACACTTGCACGAATTGCGATCGACGCAAGTTGAACATAAACTGCGGAAATAAAGAGAACTGCGGAGCTAACTGGAAAGAGTGCGGATCTTCTTTCCTATACTCGCCAAAGCGTTGACACGCGCCTATTAATTTTCTATCTAACCACCTCGTCGCAGCTGGGCCGTCCATCTCGTCGTCTTGTTCCATTTTCCACGTCAATTGTCGAGCGATCAACACAGCCGCGGCTTCTTGGTCGAAACCCATGGAGATTTCCGGAATGTTTTGCCCATTCGTCCATCTGCGAGTGGTGGTGATGACTCTCAATCGAGTTTCACCGGTCGGTAACATTGACGTGCAGTGAAACTGTAAGAAAAACTGAGGCGCGCTTTGATATTGTTGCGGCTGACCGTAGGGGTTTTGACCGTACCCGCCTCCACTAGCTCCGTCTGGCTTCTCTTTCGCGACCTCAAAAAACACCGCCAAAGTCGTGTTCCTAGTCAGCGCGCACATCTTCCAAGCGGTGGTTCCTCCATACCCAATGCTCACATCCGCAACATTTCCTAAATGTCGTCTCGCCGTATCCAACGCCGCGCACGGACCGACGCATCCCGCAACCTTCACGTCTCTCGAGGTGATCACTTCGAAAATTCCATTCGAGTGCACTTTTAGCGGCGTCACTTCGTCCGAGGACGACGAAACGCTTTCTGGACTTGGTTCTGGTTTGTTTTGACTCCCGTATAATTTCACAAACGATTTCTTGAACACCACGTGCGAGAACGATTCGGCTAAAACAACCGCCCCACCGGTTTTTTGCGCGCACCCTTTCATTTCGGCTAATCCAACCTGATCGAGCGCGCACGCAAACACATCTAAAGAGTGGCCATTCGCGCACAATTGAGTAGCAATCGCGTCGTATTTTTTCTTTGCTTTTGTAAATAAAGGCGCTTTATCTTGCGCGATATCTTTGTGCGATCGAGTCGCATTTTCCAACGCTTTCGGCACGATGTTACCCGGACCCTCCGTACACGGCCCGCCAACGAACAAGCACGCGCGTGCCGGGTGACCGGAAGGACATCCTAAAGACAACAACGTGGATGCGACGGCTAACGCGGTCCCCGTGGCACGATTATGTCGACTTTGTGGCAACGGCGCGAACGGGTCTCTCGCCAACTCTTCTAAAATCGCCGAGAACGTAAACTCGCACTCAGACAAAGGCACTAAAAACGACGAAGCTGGATTCATTTGTTGATACGGTTGTTGTTGTTGTTGTTGCTGCTGCATGTTTGGATTTTGATTCTGACTCTGATATTGTTGTTGTTGCGGTCCACCCCCACCTCTCGAAAATGTCAACTGATCCCTAATCTGTGCGGACGTGTGCTCCTTCCCGCCTCTAAACACGTACGATTTCGGACAGTCCGCAAACTGCAACTCGTGCACGTGCACGTGCATCCCGAACGATATCAACCCGACTAAAGAATCTTCCGGCAGTAAACTCAGCGCTTGCGTCAAACTCGCTTTTAAACTCGCCAACTCTTCATCCGACACGCACACGTCCACCAGGAACAAATACGCCGGCGGCGGCGTCACTTTGTTCGGGTTGATCGTATAATCAATCACCAGATAATTCGGAAACAACTCCGCGGGTAAGTTTTGCTCGGTAATCCCCGCGTAATGCGGCGGAAAATTGTTCCTCGCGTGGCAAAACGGGCACACGAACAGTTTCGAGTTGAAGTCGATTTGCGCGTAGGGGTTCAAACACGCCGCGCACGCTTTACACCGCACCGGTTCGTAAGGCACAACCTAAAGCGTATCGAGAGAAGACGAATTGTACAAAGTCAGAAAATAACAGAAACGTACACGTTACGACCAAAAATATGCGCGAGAAAGAGAGAAAAAGAGAGGTATTCATCGGATGTCGATGCGCGCTCTTTTGCTCTTTTTGTCCGTTTCCTCCCTCTTCTTTGGAGGAAATTGGATCCAATTCAATCTGCTCTTGAGATTGTTCTCATAAAGTGAGAGACAGAGAGAGCGCGAGAGCGAGAAGACCGAAAAACGAAACGACGGAGCGGCGTCGGCGGCACTACCCTCTCGCGGGAATAAAGAAAGACCGACGAAAATGATGATATCATCATCGTCTTAAATCGTGTCGTAAAAACGTACCGGCACGTCCTCGATGTGTTTCAGCGGCGTCACGAGCGCGCCCAAAGGGACGACGCATTTCTGCGCCGATTGGCGATCGTCCGGCCACGCGTTTAAGGAGAATCGAACGCCGTCTTTGTTTTCCAGGTCCGACCAACTCGTCGTCGTCATTAAGTCTTCTTTGATACGTCTTCTTTGTTGTCTTTATTCGTGCAACGATTAATTTTGAAGAGTTTCACCCCAAAGAACAGGTGCCTTAAACGGACCAAAAATGAAGCAAAAAACGGTTCAATTTACAGACAGAAAAAAACACCAACAAGAGTTGACTTTAAGAAGAAGATAAAGAATGGGGAAGAATCTCTCCGGCGCGCAGAAGAGGAAGAAGAAGAGGGAGAAAGAAGAGGCCGTTGAACGGGCGAGAGCGGATGTGGAGCGTTTGAAGCTCGGGCCGACGAAGATATGGACGGGATTGGTGGTGCATCATAAGGATGTGTTTGTCTCGCATGTCTTGTCGAAATTGAATAGGAACGATCGGTTTTTCTTTTCAAAGGTGAATAGTGAGAGTGAAGATGTGCTTGCGTACGCCGGGGTAGACGTATCGGGATTAGGTTACAAAGTTTACGAATGTTCATCGATTTCGACGTTGGAATATGCGTGGAATAACACGAAGTGGGGGAAGAAAAGTCAAAGTGGAAAAGTGATAGATCAAGCCTGGTTTTGCAAGGGAGTTGCTCTAACGAACAAACTCGAGTTCCTCAAGTGGGCGAGAGAAGTGAAACATTGCGAGTGGGATGAGTGGACGATTAATAATACAGCATTTAGAGGTAATCTCGAGATGTTGAAGTACTGCTTCTCTAACGGTTGCCCGTGTGATGAAAAGGAGTCGTGTAAACAAGCTGCTATTGATGGACACCTCGACTGTCTTCGATTTCTTTTCGACAAAGTGAAACCTTCAAGAGAGACGGAAGAAGCGGCACATCAGGCAGCAGGAATGGGTCACACAGATATCTTGAGATATTTCGTTGAAGAACGAAAGATATCTTATAAAGTAAAGCTCGACTGTGTGACAACTGCTGCAAAGTATGGCCGAATCGATTGTCTCAAATACTTAGTCGAAGAGGCGAAAGTGTCTATTGACTACTGGCAACACGTCGCGGGAGCTCGTTACCACGAGCAACCCGAGTGCGTGAACTACTTGCTCGAAAAAGGGTGCCCAGAACCAACGGACGAACAATACGCTATGATTGTCGAGATCATAGAAAGGCAGCAAGGCTCTTAGAAGAATTGAGGCAGCAATACCGGCGGAAGACTGATACAGAGAGAGAGAGAGTATGTCATACATTTTTCCTCAACAGACCACACAAAATAAAACACAACAAATCATGCACAGTCGTCGTAAACGCGAGTATTCGTTTTGATCATCATCATGAGACGAAGACGACAGTTGCTGTTCGCGGACTCGATAAAATCTGCGTTCATGCGACGCGTTTCTGAGACTGTGTCGTCGTCGTTACCATCGAGGAGCATCAACGTCGTTTTAGACGCGAGACAGGAGGAAGTCGTCGAGCGTTTATCGAGTTTGTGCGACGACGACGAGAACGACGAGAATGATAACAGCAACAACAACAACATTACCAGCGGAAAAAGAAGAAGTAAGAAGAGCGGCGTGTATTTGTACGGATCGCCGGGCCGAGGAAAGACGGTACTCGTGGACAGTTTCAAGGATGCGTTCACGAACGAAGAGAAGAAAAAAATCAAGTCGCTTTCGTTTCGCTCGCTCATGGACGAGATGCACGAGAACTTGATGAAGATACGAAACGTCCGAAATCCAGTGCGAGAGATTGGGAGTCGGTATAAGAAAGCGCACGAGGTTTTAATCGTGGACGAGGTGGAGGTGACCGACGTCGCCGACGCGCGGATCTGGAAGGCGTTCGTGGAGAGTTACTTAACGGAAGACGACTTGGAAAGCGAGAAGAAGAACACGACGAAGCGGGAGAAGAACGCGAAGAAGAGAAACATATTAGTGTGCACGTCGAATTTTAAGCCGAAACAGTTGTATAAAGGTGGGTTGAATTGGAAGAGTTTGCTGGTGTCGGAGGTTTTGAGCGAACGTTTGGACGCGGTGTCGTTGGACGGCGAGGAGCACGAGTCGCCAGAGAAATTTCGAGACTATCGAAAAGCTTCGTTCGCCGCAGAAGAAGCATCGGCACGAGAAACCGAGGGAGAGACGTCGTCGTTGTCGTCGTCGTCGATGATTTTCGGGGACGATGCTGACGCCAGTTTACGACTACACTGGGAAAAATTGATGCTTTCTTCGAAGAATAGGTCGAAAAGACACCATCATGCTCTTTCAGATCGATTGGAAAAAGATATACAAAGTGCAGCGACGAGCATCGAGGCGAACGCGAAAGCGGCGTACTTTGATTTCGCCGCTTTGTGTGGCGCGAACGCGAAATGGTCTCCGAGAGATTACGAGAATCTTTCTAAAGCGTACGAATTTGTGTTTTTGGAATCGATACCGGTATTAGACGTCGCCATTCTCGGTGAAGACGTCGTCCGGCGCTTCGTGATGGTCATCGACGCTTTATACGCGAACAAAACGAAGCTTTACTGTTCATCGCCATCGACGAAGAGCATAGCCGATTTGTTCCCGCAATCATCATCAACACCGTCGCGCGAAAACTCTTCCTCCTCGACACCAACGGCAACGACAACGTTCGTATCCAAAACAGGAGGCGCCTCCGGGCGAAACGCGACCATGCTTTCCGAAAATATCGAATGGTCCGCCACCGGTTTAACCAAAGCCTCCCTAGCTGCGTTGTCCTCGGGGAGTTTCACGGACAAATCCAAGCCGAGATGCCAGTCGCGTTTGTACGAGATGAAAACCGAGGCGTACAAAAGAGACCGCCCGGCGTAGTAATAGTAAGTAACAGTAGCAATAGTAGTAATAGTAATAGTAGTAGTAGTACGCGAGAAGAGCCAACAACAACACACACAAATCGTGATGATGGTAGAAAAAAAAGGAGTTGGCGGCAAAGGGTTTGTCGTTGCGAGCGCGTAGTATACAGACAAAAGCTTCTCTGCTATCGAGAAAAGATGAGAAAAGAGACGTGGAATCGATTGGATTTGCGTACATTTTCTCCACAAAATCCCTCGTTTTTTATCAGAACTCCACACACACATAAACATGTTTGCCGTTACCACGACTCCCACTTCGCTTTCATCCTCCGCGACGAGAAGCTTGAAGAATAACGCGTCGTCTCTTTCGAAGCGCGCGAAGTGTTCCTCGATTGTTGTCTCTTCTTCTTCTTCTTCTTCTTCTTCGGGGAAGAATAAGATGATGGATGAGAAATTCGATCGCCGGGAAATGTTAAAGAACGCGTTGGTCGCCTCGGTTGGCGTCGTCGCGGCGACTCCGATGCCGGTAAGTTCGTTCGTTCGTTTGGTTTTACCGATCAGTCGCGTTTTTATTTACTTTGTTGTCTTTCGTCTCGATCATCAAAAGGCGGAGAAGGAAACGACGCGAAAGCGCGTTTGTGGGTTTGATCTCACTTTTCTCTCTTGTCTCACGCACTCGAAAGGTGAGAAAACGGAGCAAAAATGTACTGACATAACGTTTTTTTTAAATCTAATCTAACGACCACCAGGCGCTTGCGTTGTTCGGTATCGGCGAAAAGTCGGACGCGAAGTACGAAGAGGACACCAAGGAAGTCATCAACCAAGTTCGCGAAGTTTTGGACTTTCCGATGGGCGCCGACGGGAGAGAACAGTCCATCGAAAAGACGAGAGCGTTGACGAACGAGTGGGTCGCGAGGTACAGAAGATCTGGGGATTATTCCGGCAGACCGTCGTATGGTCTCACGTATTCCGCGTTGAACGCAGTCTCTGGGCACTTTAATAACTTCGGGACGAAGTATCCGTTTCCGGCGAAGAGAAAGGATCGAGTTTTTGAGGAGTTGACGAGTGCGGAAACCCAAATTTCCCGAGGTCGCTAAAGAGAGATTAATAGAGAGAGAGAGAGAGAGAGAGAGAGAGAGAGAGATTTATATATTATTATAGAAATGAGATGAAGAAAGAGGGAAGAGAGGTTCTTTGCATTTGCGCTTATAACAACATGTAGCATGTGTTTTATTATTCATTATACCATCTATGCGTGTCATTGTTAAAACTTGACGCTTACGCCACCTGTCTTTCGAACCTTTTTCGGTGCGCGTTGCGTGCGAAACTGTCCTCGTACCGCTCTCCTATTTTTAATCGTTGGCTTTTTCAGCCAGTTTTTGCTCCAAATGTTCGCACGCACCCGTCACAAACCCTTTCAAGTCTTTCATGAATAACTCGCAATCTTCTTTTAGTGCTTTCCTCTCGTTCTCGTCTTTCACTTCCTTCGGTTCCTTCGCTTTCGCGTCGCGAATCTCAAACTCGTCGTCGGCGATAGTTTCGATGCTAATTTCCGGCACCGTGAACGTCCCGTCTACCTCAGCATAACCATTATCATAATCAACGGGTCCTTCGCCTTTCGTATACGTCGCTTTTATCTCAAATTCCGTCGCTTCCAAATCTAATCCGTGCTTCATTTTTCCTCTCGACAAGACTATCGAACAGTTCCCAGTGAACTTTTTCACACTCAACAACAAGAAAGTTCTCCTCCATCCACCTCGAACATCCTTCGATTTGATGTGCTCTTTTTCGCTCGCGAACCATAATTCATCTTTACAACGTCTCCTTAAAATCTCGCTCAACGTCGTTTCTGCCCACGCTAAGTACGAGCGCTCCTCGAACGTTTGCGCCGCGTTCCATTTGCTTCCTTTCACTTTCGTGCTCTCTTCCTCCAATCTCAAAGACTCCTCCCGAGTGAGTTGTTTGTTGTTGTTGTTGTTGCCTCCTCCTCCGTCTCCTCCTCCGGGGACGTTGTCCCACCAGTAATGGTAGCCTTTCTTGCTGTTGCATTCAAGGCCGGACATAGTTTCGCGCGTTTTCTCGAGTGCGTCAAAGTGGCGTTTTTTACGTGCTCGAAGAGAAAAATTCTTCTTTTTGCTTAAAAATCTATAAATATTCTATACGCTATAATCCTACTAAAGCCCGGTGCGTTGCCTTAACCGTTCCCGCGCGTTCCCAACCGAGGAAGCCGCGAAGTTTCCCCACGGCCCTCGTCCAAAACCTCTCGTGCTCGTGTTGTGTCTGCTCTCTATCGGCGGCAAGTGTTCGAAACTCGAGTGCTCCGCGTGTATCGGTTCTCGATTTTCGCATTTCTTATCCCAACACGTTTCACATAAGATGTAATTTTTGTCCACACATTGAGAACATTTGAAAGAGTATTGGCCTTTCGGAGCGAGCGGATCGGTCGTCCATAATCGTCGAGCGCCGGATTCGATTTCGTTTTGGCAGTGGCTACATTTTTTGTTCGGCGCGAGGTGGCGTCGGTTCACGCCGGAATCGGTCTCCGACTCTTTCGCCAGGCGAACGTGAGCATCTCTCGCTTTAATCGCCGGCTCTAATCTTTGCAGCAAGACTCGGCACTTTGTCAACAACTTTGCGTTCACTTCTGGTCTCTGCGTGTCCATCGTTAACTCCACCGCGTCCGCGGTTTCCGTAAATCCGCACGCCAACAAACACTCTCGCGCGAATCTCTTCGACCACACTTTCTCTACAAACGACCCTCCAGATTTCTTCGTCAATTTTCTGTACTTCCCTTCGTTCGGCTGTTCGCTGATATTCCTCAAAATCTTATATAAAACGTCTCTCGCGTCCACCCACTCCTTGCACTCGCGAGCGCTTTCGCACCGCGTCAAATACCGCAAAGGTTTTAAAATCAGCAAAATCTCTTCTCTGGTCACCCCGTCTCTCTTGAACACGTCCACGTCTAATTGCAACTGAAACGTTTGAAACTGCTCCGGTTCCACCCAACGCGTCTCGTGCGTCTCTATGTTTACGTAATACGCCCGGCCTCTCGTTCGTGCGTCTGGTTCGTCGTCCGAACAGAAATGTTGTTCCCAATTGGACATGTTCCGTTTATTCTTTTCAATTCGGCAACAGAGGCGCTTTCTTCTTCCTCTTCCTCCCTAGGAAAGAGGCGCACGGATTGCAACAGTAGCAGTACAAACTCGTAAAGCACAGCGAGAGGAAAATCGGGTACCAAAACGCCAGGAGGAATGCAATCGAGAGTTTCATCGTTTCTTTGGTTCGAGTTGTTGTGTGGATTTTCGCTCACTTTTCCTCGTTTGAATTTCCCCAATTTCAACCCAAATTAAGGATAGAATTCCTCACAATTATATAAACTTCAAATTAAAGAGTTCGCAGAGTTCGAATGTACATCAGCGCATCATCATCATCGCTTCCGATATCGCCGACGAACACTGCGAGTCGGATTTTATCCAGCGCTTTCGCGACTTCTTCTTCGGGAAGGAGGAGTTTTAGTGGGAATAAAAATGTACCCAAGAAATCGAATTTCCGGGACGACCCCCGAGGCTCGAAGTCTCGTCAAAGATGTTTTCTGACGAGAGCGAGCGCATCATCGTCGTCTCAGGATTCGATGATGACGCCGATTCAACTGCAAGACGTGGCGAGGAAACAGTTCGAGAACCGAGAACGAAGTCGAGCGCAAATGGTAAGTCACTCGTCGTCTTCTTTTTCTTTCTTCTCGTTGTGTTTGACCAAAAGAGGGTGTTTGGGAAAATTGTCTGACTCAGCACGAAAATTCTTCTTCATATTTGAAACAAAAAACAGGTGGAACAGCGGTTAAAAGCTTTTCGATCGGGAACTTTCGAACCGCCGAGACGAGAGAAAACGCCGTTTAATAAACCAACACCGCATTTTTTTAGCGCAGGAGTGATGACGCCGAGAAGAACGGCGTTTTTGGAGTTTGAACGGTTGGAGACGTGTTGAGTTGAGTCTCTCTTTCTTTCTTCTCGCCAGAGGGAAGCCGAACGAACCGGAAGCCGAGCGAAAACGAAAATGTTGTACCAATACAGGAGTATATATTATTATTATTATTATTTAATGCACAGAATGCGACGATGTACGTTATGTGAGGAGCGCGTGTGTGTGTGTCAGTTTTAGATGCGAGCTTATAAAAAGCATCGAGGCGCGCTTTGAACGCGTCGAATCATTTTTATAATAGAGAAATCTAAAATACAAATACAAAAGCTAAAAAGAACTACTCAAACCCCCTCTCTACTACTTCTATCTCGGCCCTAAATACGTCACCGTTCTCACGAACTCCTCCGTGGTATCTTTTGCTCCGACCCCGGTCCCTCTCGGCGTCTTCCTCTCCAAAAGTTGATCCGGTCTCGGCACGAACGTTTGCGAACTCAATCGGCCTTTCGTCACTCTCACTTTCGTCCCGTCGTCTAAATAGCTCGATTGAATCCGAACTCTCCCTCCGGTATTCGGATCTACTAAGCTCACGTTCGAGTAATGTATCGGTTGTTCGACCGATAAAATCTGTCCCGGTGGATTCGGCTCCCCAGGTTGCGGTTGCGGCTTCACGTGTTTCTTCACCAAGTTTAACCCTCCAACGATCAGTTTGTTTTCTTTCCTGAACACTTTCGTGACTTGGCCAATCTGGCCTTTATCTTTCCCCGAGGTGACGATCACTCGATCGCCGGTGAAGATTTTCCACTTGTTGATGAGCTTGTTCGAGCACGCCTTGACGTGTTTGGTGACGTGTTTCGCCGAGCGGCGGAACGCGGAGGCGGAGGACGACGCGGACATGATGATGTTTTACTCCACCAAAAATCAAAGCAGGGCTGAAATGTGATGATGATGAGAGAGAGCTCCTTTCACGTATAAACCGCCAAACTTTTGCGACGACGACGACACTGAACGAAAACCGAACGACGAACACTCGCTTTTTCCCAAACGCAAGAGCGTGTATCTGTTTCCCTCTCTCTTTCCGATGTATATTTCTGCTTCGTATTTAAAGAAAATGTAATGAAGAAAATTGCTTCATTTTTCCCCAACACAAAGAGTGGAAAAGAGCAAAGGAGTGAAGGAGCGAGCGCGCTTCGTCGTCTTCTTTTGAGAACGATGGAGGCAGAGGAGGAGGATGAAGGAGAAGAGGAGCGCGAAAGAGGGGTAAAGTCGAAAATGGTGGTAGTTTCGCCGCCGTTTGCCGCGTCGGAGGACTCTTCTTCCAAATCGCGAGAACAACAACAACAACAAGAGGAGACAAAGCCGTTCGAGCGGATCGAGTGGCCTCGCCCGAACAAAACGAAACAACCCGGGGACATTTTATTCTGGCCGAGGACGGACCAACCATTAGCGTACACGCACTGGGCGGTATACATTGGTCGGAGGAAACCGATGGGGAATAAATTCGTGGAAAATGAAAGTTTTCCCGAGGCGGTGGTGCACTTGTGGGGCGCAGCGGACGCGAAGGATCGATCGATGTCCAAAGACGCGGCGGTGATTTACAGCGAATTGAGCGAGGTGAATTGCGAGAAGGATGCGCCGAGACCATTTTGTGGGAATTATAAGTACGATTCGTTGTATACGCCGATGCGACCGAGTCAGATTTTGCATCGAACGTTTGTCGCTTTGGAGCATAAGTTTTACGAAAACGAATTCGGAGGGTACTCGGTGACTCTGAATAATTGCGAGCATTTCGCGACGTGGGCCAGGTACGGGTTTCAGCACTCGAGTCAGGTTGGGGAGAAGTTGACGATTGGGTTGAGCGCGTTGGGGACGTTCATGATGGGCCCTCCGGGATTAGCGTTGGGGTACATCGCGGGCAACTTGGTCCAAGACGAAACCAGGAAAGCGAGGAGGCACAAGAATAACCAATTAGACGAGGCCATTAGATCCAGTTATAGGAACGAGAAGAAACAGATGAAACCAGGAATAACAGCGGGAGACAAAGAAGGAGAGTCCTCGACGATATACGAAATTCTCGACGAAGAGGCCACTCACGACTTTTCGGACGAGAATGAAGTCGACTGGACCGTTGACTGCCTCCTAGATTACATGGAAACTTCAAACGTTCAATTTAGCCAAGAGAAACACGATAAATACGACCAACACGATAAATATAGGGACGACAACCGGCCGTTTCGTGTGTCTCTGAAAGCCGCGGATGAAAACTCGGCGTTGTACAAAGACCGAAAATCCTCAGCCGGCCAAACGAACATCATCGACGTAGATTCGCGAGGTGAAGTCCGACTCGGCGGCAAAGCGCAACCCAAACCGGAGACCGACTTGAAAGAACTCGCCAAAGACTTGGGTAAAATAGGAAAAGAAGTAGGTAAAGGCATGCTCAGCATGCTCGGCTGGGTCGTCAACGACTTGGCCGAAGCTTCCAAGAAGAGACAAGAAGCGAAGGAAAAGAGAGAAAAAGAGGCGTTGGAAAAGTTGGAAAAATTAAAACTCCCATCTTCTTCTTCTGCTCCTGCTGCTCCATCGAATACTACAAACGACGAGAATAACCAACCGTCTGCTTCCAACAGTAACGAAGAACGTTTTTGATGTTGACGTCGTTTATGTTGTTGTAAAAATACTATCATCGCGCTGTAAAGCTGTAAATTACTCTCAAACTTAAACTCATTTTCACTCATAAAAAAAAAGGGGAAAGAAAATTCTTCATTCCAAACACCTCTTCTTTTCGCGCGAGTACTACTACTACATGCCTACCAAAGAGTACCGCATTCCAAAAAGGATCGAGAACGAGAGTAACATGTCTGTTTCGGTGTTAAACGATACGAACGGGGAGGACCCGAACCCGCGCACGGCGACGAAAATGCCCGCGCAAATCAAAAGTAAATTTGGTTTTTCCCGGAGCAACAAAACTATTCCCCAACCGAAATCGAATATCGTCGGTGGAGGAGGACAACAACAACAAAGGCAGCACTTTCAAGACATATCGAATAACAGCGGCGATATTAACAATGAGAATTTGAACGCGTCGAGAGGGTCGATGATGAAAAATACGACGAATGGGTTGCCGAGAGATCCGAGGATTCGACGCCAGGATGGGTCCATATCGGGTGGGATTTTGTACGAAAATGGAGGACGAAAAGTGAACACCTCGAATACTACCAATACTCGCGGGGGTCACAATATTCGAGCGCCGTCTGCAGAAGTCGAGGACGAGCCGTTTGAATTCGCACACACGTTAGACGAGGAAGAGATGAGGCAGAGAACGCCGGTTGGGGCAACGTATCGCAACGCGCATCCGATGTTCGCGAACGGGTTCGGGAACCAACGCGAACAACCGTACGCGCACGCGCCGAGCAGCCGCGACGGGTCGAATAGCACGATGGCGACGTCGTCGTTTGTAGTACCGGAAGTGCTCTATTGGAAGGATCCAGCGAGGACAACGTTGCACTTTTTCGGTGGGTTTGTCCTCATGGGCACGTTTTATGCGTTGTCCGCGGCGAAGGCGTCGGTGTTTTCGCACTTGGCGTACGCGATGTCCTTAGTGGTGATGGGGAAGTACGTCTTTGCCATTGCGTTCCCGAATGCGGCTAAAGGGATAACGATGAACCCAGAAAAGATGGCAATCAGAGCGAGGAATATGTGTTATAAATTCAACGCCTTCACGGAGAGGCACGAACGGTTTTTTGCGGGTAGAGATAACAAGGCGACGTTGGGCGCGTTTCTCGCGTTGCAAATGGTGAAATGTGTCGGCGGAGCGTTGTCCACGAGACAACTGTTGTTTTTGGCGTACATAGGAGCGTTCACGATGCCGTGCGCTTGGGAGAAACAAAAAGTATTCGTGTACGAGATGTATTGTAAAGTACAAATGGCGATGCAGGAGAAGTGGGCGGAGTTTTCGCCGAGAACGAAAGTGACGAGCGGAGTGTGCGGATCGGTGATGGTGTTCAAATTGGCGAGCGCGCAGACGAGAGTGAACGCGGTATTTTTAGCGCTCGTGTGTTATAGGATTATTAAGGAGCAACAGAGTTTGCGATTGCACGTGCAGCGGATGGAAGATGTAGTCGTAGGAAGCGTGCGGAGGATGAGCCGCTCGTTCGTGGACATGGTATCGCCAGTGCCGAAGCGATTCGGCGCGCGCAGTTAAAAAAAAATGTTCGTCTCAACTTATCCCAAATATACTCGGTACCTGGGTACTACTATTACTACTATTACTAAACCTAAAATAATATATTGTCACCATCATCGTTTCAATCTTCAAATGCTTTCAGCGCTTCTTTATTGTCATCGCAAAAAGTATTATCGTGCGGAGGATGGGAAGATGGCAAAGGGTCGGGGATTCGCAAATACATATCGAGCTGCGCCGCGATTTCGTTTAAGCATCGTCTCGCATAAAACGTCCTATACGGGGGAGGCAAAGTGTTTAACATCGCGCCGAGTTCACTCGCTTTTTGCATGGCGTCTTTTCCCTTGACCGGGTCTTTGTTCCCGTACACATCTTTTCCGTCGTAGTCTATATCTACTCTGTTATAAAACACGTTCACGGCAACCGACGGTTCGTTCGTCTCGCTCGGGAGCGACGTGATTCTGTGGAACCAAAGTGCCGGTATGTACAAAGCATCTCCAGGTTCGAGCGTACACACGTGTGCGCGCTCCAATCTAATATCATCAAAGAGTCTGTAATTATACTCCAATTCTTCGTCGCAGCTGATCTCGTTTATAATTTTTTCGTCGAAGTTTTCATAGCCGCGCATATATTTTAATCTCGCGGACGAGCCCTCGACGTTCAACCACGGTTCACATTCTGGCGCGTACAAGATGACGCGTTTCCTACCGCTCAACTGGTGTAAGATATTGTCTCGCGTATCGAAATGCATCCACAGCGTTGTCCCTGGCGAACTAACGCGCAGAACAGAACTGTGCGTTTCAACCGTACCATCACTATTATTCCGCGCCGCCGCGGAAAAGCGCTCGACCATTCTCCGCGTCTCGCGACATCTTCCATGAAACGTTGGAGTATCAAACGGATTGCACTTTGTTTCTGGATCTTGGAAATCAGTCAGAACGTTCGCCGCTTTTTTCGGACCGTTCGTGTGACGCGTGTATAACTTCTCTCCTTTTCGTATTCTTCGAATCATCTCTCGCCAGGGCATTTTCTGAAACGTAAAATTTCTCGGTGTGTTTGGTTTCCTGTGCCCGGCGAGATCGACGTGTGTTGCGCTGGGATCGTCGATCACGTGCACTTCCACGATCAAATCTTTAAGAAAATCCTCACTGTTTGTATTTTCCACCATACTCTCGTCCGAGAAAATCTTAAACGGCCCGCCACCATCTAGGGGATTCTCCGTTTGTGACGGCGACGACAAAAGCGAAATCTCGGGAACATTCATCTTCAGACGATGACTTCTCTCGTCCAAGTCCGGCGGCCATAAGCAACAATTTCTTTCACTTCTCGAGTACTTACCCGGAGGACGCGCCCGTTCAACACCCATATTCGTCGTTGTTGTTTTTCGTTGCGACATCACATTCACACCTCTGTTATATCTTTGAGGAGGAGGATTCTTTTTTTGTTTGAGAACAACTGTCTGACTGTCGTTTTTTCTAGAATTTCATCATGCAGAGTTTTTTTTGTGAGAAAAATTTCAAAAAGAGAGAAGAAAAAGAACGCATCTCCACAGTTTCGAAAGCTCTGCGTACACACGAAAAGAAGAGGTCATTAAGAGAAAGAAGAACATAAAGAAGAAGATCGTATTCGTTTATTACGAGTATTCTTTCGTTGTCGCGTTCTCTTTCTCTCTCTCTCTTCTGCTTCTGTGAACATTGCACAACACATTAATTTTCCCGGGTAAAATTTCAAATTTTAAAAAGAGAACAAAAAACACGATGTACGAAACGCCAAAGAATAACATCAACGACGATAACGAAGAAGAACCGTACGATCTGAGGCCAAAACTTACTCAAACAACAACAATTGATCGTGTGGAAGGAAAGATCTTTTTACGGGACGAAAAAACCTCCCCGGAAGAGCACGAATCCGCAGCGATTTTGTTCGAGCTGATGTCCGGCTCGTCGAGGTTGTTTTCCCAAGAAGGACAAAAGCAACCGACGAAAAAGAGGAAGAAGAGCGGGAACGCGACGAACAACACGATGAACAACAAAAACGCAAATAAGATGACGAAAAAGACTGTAACTTCGGTGACGAATACGATGAAGACGACGAAGAGGAGATTGTCGGCGAAGTTCGCGGATGTTGAGGAGACTCGCGCACACGCCGCTTCCGCCGAGAAAGAGAAGAGGAAGAAGCGAGAACCGAAGAAAGAAGAGACGACGAATGCATCGATGATGAAACGAGAGAAGCAAGGACAACTTCAGCAACGGAAGATGTTTCTGAATGATTTCGTTTGTAAACAGTTGGAGGCGGACGCGAGCGTGCCGAAAAGCTGGGTCGCGTTCGCGCGAGCGACGGCGCGAGGCGAAGACGCGGCGGTAATAGAAGCGTCGACGTGTTTAGACGACGCCGAGGATGAGTTTAAAAGTAGACGGAAAACAACAGCGACGACGACGACGAGTAGCAAAAAGAAGACAAACAACGAAAACGAGGACGAGGACGAGGACGACGAGAACGAAGCGGGCGTAGAAGACCAGAATGGCGTCTTTATCGACGCCGCGTGTAGAAGAGCGCGATATTCAAAAGGCGTGACGAAACTGAGCGCGGATTTGATTCGACAGAACCCTTCCGCGGCGTGGTTGGAATGCATCGCGGCGGATGCGCACGATCGCGCTCGACAAATTCGACGTACTAAGAAGAGATGCGAAAAAATGCGCAAGCAAAGCATCGCTGCCATGTTCAGAGGCAAAACGATGAACGCGGACTCGGCGCAAAGCAATCGAGAAGCGGCGGTGGAGGATGTGAGCGCCATAGCGCTCGCGAACATCTGCGCAAACTGGGAACTTGGATTGTCCAAAGAGATAGAACTGTATTGCGACCAGCTAGAAAATGTGGAATTGATTAGCGAGAAAGCGATCGCGGAGAGCACGTCATCATCATCTGAGGAAAGAACTTTCTCGATGGAGCAGTTTGAACGCTCAGACGACCCCGAACACCAAAAGGCGAAGCGGCTCGCGACGAAGCTTCGCACGCACTCAGAAAAGGTAGCGGCGCTGTGGAGACACAACGCCAAAGGTAGAAATGCTTTTTAATATGTATTGTGTTTATATTCAGTATCTTTGTTGTATTACTCGCGGCGCGTTTATCACAGGTACGCGTGTTTACTGGCTAACTCAGCAAACCCGCAAAACTGCTCGGTCCGGTTTCCACGTTTCGCTTCGGAAGACACGCCGCCACTGCCGCGGCATCTTTGCTCTCGCCACCACCACCGAAGATGACTTGTGCAAATCCATTCATCGTGGATTCTCCGCACGGACGCGATGCGTCGTCTTCTTTACCGATACCGGCAAAGATGGAGTCGAATCCCGCGAGTCCTTGCGGAAGTAAGGAATTGGGAAAATCGCCGGTGGAGGTGTTTTCCTTCTCGCCGTCTTCTGGTTTCATCCACATTGAAATTGGCATGTCATTGTCGTCGTTGTTCTCTAAATCGGATTCTCCACCGTACTCTTCTTCCTCTTCTTCTTTTTCTTCCGGCTCTTCTTCGGCTTCGAGCATCGGTTTACGGTTGCGTCTTTCGCGATTGCCGCCGTTAAGTTCGGCTTGCAATTTCAACGCCAACATCGAATCCGTCTCTGGTTTGATCTCTTTTGGCACCGGCTTTTTTGCAAACTTGCTGCTAGTATCTATTTTGCGCTTCTTTTCCTGACTGGAGGGTTTTA